>Ga0307278_10000006_pt1 | contig 132310 bp, 139 predicted proteins | sample ER_DNA_117_FD_194482 | JGI IMG/M metagenome (GOLD analysis project Ga0307278, IMG submission 194482) | Bulk soil microbial communities from the East River watershed near Crested Butte, Colorado, United States - ER_DNA_117 | ecosystem: Environmental > Terrestrial > Soil > Floodplain | place... | reverse complement strand
CGCGAGCAGGTCCGCGATGTTGGCGTTCCTGTCGGCAAACACCGCCTGAACGACCGGATCGAGCGCGTGGTACACGCTCTGCGTCGAGGCAGCAGGCTCCGGGTAGAGGTTCTGCTTGAAGATGCCCCTCAGGAACGGCGCCATCTGGTTGATCGGAACGTTGATGTACGGCTTGATCCAGGAGTTGGCGACGTCGTACTGCTTCTTGTTGAAGATCGGGAACGCCGGAACGCCGACAGGCTGCTTGTTCGCGACGAGAATATTCGCGTCTCGAAGCGCCGCCGGTTTCTTGATCAGCTTCTCCATGTAGAAGAAGTCGATCCACTTCAGGGCGGCATCCAGCTTCGCACCCTTCGTGTCAGGCCGGACGACCGCGATCGATCCGCCGCCCAGCACGCCGGCGTTCTTGTGCTTGGCCAGCGGCAGCGGCGCTATTCCGTAGATCTTCGGATCGAGGTTCGCGGCCTGGACGAGGAACGTGTAGATGTCCGAGCCGTTGATGAACATGCCGATCTTGCCCGCCGCGAATGCCTGATTGATCGTCGGCCAGGTGTAATCGAACGTCGAGCCCATCGATTTGTCGGTCCAGCGCATCTGCCGGAGCAGGTTCAGGCCCTGGACGGTGTACGGGTTGTTGAGGGTTGCGGTCGCGCTCGTCCCGCGGCCCTGTTCCATCCGGCCGCCGAGCGTGTAGGTCACAGTGGTCGCGATCCAGCCGGCCGTGTTGTCGTTGAGACCCATCTGCGCGTACCCGGCCGCGCCGGTCCGGTCGGAGATCTGCTTCGCATACTTCCGGAGCTGCGCCCACGTCGTCGGCGGCTTGTTCGGATCGAGGCCCGCCTGCCTGAAGAGCGCACGGTTGTAGTGGAGCGCCTGCGCATACGCGGCGTAGGGAACGCCGATGATGCGGCCCTTGGACGTTGTCGCCTCCGCGATGATCGTCCGCTGGAACTTCTTGAAGTACGGCCACTTCTTCACCCCAGTGGTGATGTCGGCGACCTGACGGTGTTCACCGAGCGTGCGCGCGTCTGTGAACGGGACGGTGAAAACCGTCGGCAGACGCCCCGCGGCGAGCTGCGCCGCGAAGGTGGCTCCGTTCCACGCGTACTCGACCGGTTTGACATCGATGTTCGGATGCTGCTTCTCGAACAACGCCACGTTGTCGTTGAATTGCTTCTGCGCGTCATCCGAGCTGCCGGGACGCAGCGCTGCCACGTTGATCGTGACCGTCGCACCGGCGGACCCGCTCTTCGCAGCCGCGCTCGAGACCGAGCCGGCGCACACAGCCAGCAGGCTCGCCACGGCGACGGCGGCGGTCGTGGCTCTACGGGTGAACTTCATGGTCCTACTCCTTTCGTGCGCACCATGTCGCTGAGCCGGTGCGGGTCCGTATTGACCTATCCGATGCGCTGTTCTTGTCCGTTCGCCTGGCGCAGCCAGACCGTAGTGTCCTGCGGGAGCTCACCTCCTTCGAGCTCCTTGCTGGCGATGAGGGCGTCGGCGCCTGCCGGCAGCGCGACCGGGTCGGGGCCGAAGTTGACGATGCAGGCGAAGCGTTCGCCGCGCGCGAACGCGAGGACCGAGTCGCTCGAAGGAATCCACCGAAGACCCCCGTCACCCGACCACGGGGCGGCGCGACGGAGGCGCAGCGCGGTGCGGTAGAGGGCGAGCATCGAGGTCGCGCCCTCGGACTGCGCTGCGACCGTGAGTCGCTCCCAGTCGTCCGGCTGCTCCAGCCATGGCGGCTCGGCTCCTTCGGGACTGAACCCGTACGGAGGCCGGTCGCCTCCCCAGGGCAGCGGAATTCGACAGCCGTCGCGACCGGGATCGACCCCACCTGAACGGTGCCACATCGGGTCCTGGCGGCGCTCGGCCGGGATGTCCTCGACCTCCGGCAGGCCGAGCTCCTCGCCCTGGTAGATGTACATCGAGCCGGGCAGCGCCATTGCCAGCAGCGCTGCTGCGCGTGCCGCCCGAGTGCCGCGCTCCAGGTCCGTGGGGGTACCGGCTCGCTTGGACTCGAATGAGAAAGACGTGTCGGTCCGGCCATAGCGCGTGACGGGCCTGGTCACGTCGTGGTTCGACAGAACCCAGGTCGTCGGCGCGTCCACTGGAGCGTGCGCCCCAAGTGCGGACTCGATCGACGCGCGCATTGGTCCCGGCTCCCACGGGCAGGACAGGAAGTCGAAGTTGAACGCGGTGTGCAGCTCGTCCGGGCGGAGGTAGCGGGCGAGCCGGTCCGGGTCGGGCAGCCAGACCTCCCCGACGAGGAGGCGCGGCTCCGGGTAGCCGTCGGCAATCGCGCGCCACCGTCGGTAGATGTCGTGCAACCCATCCCGGTCCATGAACGGGTGCTCGCCGGCTTCATACTGCGGTGTCTCTTCGGCGAGGGCCGGGTCCTTGACCAGCAAAGCTGCCGAGTCGATCCGCACACCCGCCGCGCCGCGATCGAACCAGAACCGGAGGACGTCCTCGTGCTCGGCCCAGACGTCGGGGTGCGTCCAGTTGAGGTCGGGCTGCTCGGGCGCGAACAGGTGGAGGTACCACTCGCCGGGCACCCCGGCGTCGTCAGTGCGCGTCCACGCGGGGCCGCCGAAGATCGATTGCCAGCCGTTCGGCGGCAGCTCCCCGTCCGGCGCGGCACCGCGCCGAAACCAGAACCGTTCCCGCTCAGGCGACCCGGGCGGTGAGGCCAAGGCAGACCGAAACCACGGGTGCTGGTCGGAGAGGTGGTTCGGGACGATGTCGACGATCGTGCGGATCCCGAGGGCCCGGGCCTCGGCGATCAGCTGCTCGGCCTCCTCCAGCGTCCCGAAGGCCGGATCGATCGAGCGGTAGTCCGCGATGTCGTAGCCCCAGTCCGCCAGCGGAGACGGGTACCAGGGGCTGAACCAGAGGGCGTCGACTCCGAGGTCGCGCAGGTAGGGCAGCCGATCTCGAACGCCCGCCAGGTCTCCGACTCCGTCGCCGTTCGCGTCGGCGAAGCTGCGCACGTACACCTGGTACACGACGGCCTCACGCCACCAGCGAGCAGCAGGTCCAGCCCCGTCCAGTGCGGCCCGGTCGGCGGGCTCGGGTGTCTGCGGCGTCGTTGCCGTCGATCCCGGATGTGTCATCTGCAGCGAGGATCGCACATCCGACAATCGAATGCAAGACCCGAACAATCATTTGCATTTTTCCTACTTTGCGGTCAACCGCCGCAAGTCTTGCGCTATCTGAGTCCCGGGGCGGATCCCATTTCAGGCGGAGGCGGGGGCGAGCGTGACCCGTGCTGCGGCCGTCGAGCCGCGGGCAACGATCTCGGGCTCGAAGAACAACTCGTCGGTTGAGACCGCCGCGCCCTCGATCTGTCCCACCAGCATTTCGACCGCGGCTCGCCCGATTGCCTCGATCGGCTGGCGAACGGTTGTCAGCGGTGGGTCCGTGCAGCTCATGAATGCGGAGTCGTCGTAGCCGACGACCGAGACGTCGTCCGGAACCGAGAGCCCGCCGCGCCGTGCTGCACGGATCGCACCGAGCGCGAGCGGATCGCTCGCGCAGACGATCCCTGTCACCCCGTGCCCGATGAGCCGGGTTGCGGCGGCTTGCCCACCCTCCAGGGAGAACCGCGTGCGTTCGACGAGCTCGCCGGCGAGCTCGCGTCCGGTCGCGCGAGCGGCCATCGCCTCGAACGCCGCCAGCTTTCGACGCGACGGAACGTGGTCCGCCGGCCCGAGGATGAGCCCGATGCGTTCATGGCCAAGGTAGGCGAGATGACCGTAGGCCTGCTCCATCGCGACCGCGTCGTCGGTGGACACCCGGGGGAAATCGAGGTGCTCTGCCGCGGCGTTGACGAGCACGACCGGCAGCCGCAGCTTCAGTAGGCGCGCATAGTGATCGTGCGGCGCATCGGCCTCCGCGTACTGCCCCCCGGCGAACACCATGCCGGACACCTGTCTCTCCAGGAGCATCTCGACGTACTCGGCCTCGGACATGCTTCCGGTTCGCGTGCACAGGACGGCGTTGAACCCACGCTGTGCAAGCGCGCCCGCAACCACTTCCGCAAGAACCGGAAAGATCGGGTTCTGCAGCTCGGGCACGACGAGCCCGACCATGCGCGCACGCCGCACCCGCAGATGCGTCGGGCGCTCATAGCCCATCACATCGAGAGCGGTGAGAACCGCGGCACGGGTGGCATCGGAGATCCCGGGCTTCCCGTTGAGAACACGGCTCACGGTCGCCTCACTGACGCCGGCCTGCTTCGCCACGTCTGCAAGCTTGCGCGCCACGCTGCAACTATACGACAAATCAGTGCAAATCCTGCCTCCGCCCGACGTCGTGTCCCACTCGCGGATGGAGCCCTACGTCTGCGCCGCGGCTCGTTCGAGCTCCCCGATCTCGATCCTCTTCGTCTTCACCATCGCTCCCGTGACCCGCTGCGACTTCTCCCGGTCGGGATCGGTGAGCAACTCGGTCAGCACTGCCCGTCCAGCTCGAAGATCACTGTCAGCACCGTCGCTTCGGCCGGGGTCCGGCTTCGCTGTAACGCGCGATCTCACGATCTTCGAGTTCGGGAACACCGCCGTGTACAGGTTCGCCGCCTCTTCCCCTTCGGTGTCGAACCACAGGCACGAGTGATCTCGTTGATCGTTTCGCCTCTCTGTTGATGGCCGTCTCTCGTATCAGACGATCGCGCCGGCGGAAACTGATCGACTCATCTCCACTTGCAATCCACGGTGGTACGTGAGAGAGTCGGTTGGTCAAGTCCTGTGGGCCCTCGGGTTCGCGGGACTTGGCGTTTGAGGGCAGGCACTCGTCTTTAGACTTCAACGATGAGCGCGACGCCCAAGCATTCGCCTGAGCCGGAAGTCTGGTCGCCCTCGTCCTGGCGCGCGTACCCCGCGCTGCATCAACCCGAGTGGCCCGACGCCGAGAAGGTGGAAGCCGCCGGCGCCCGCCTAACCTCGCTCCCGCCGCTCGTCTTCGCAGGGGAAGCCCGGCAGCTCCGCGACGCCCTCGCCGAGGCGGCAGCGGGACGTGCGTTCGTTCTCCAGGCCGGGGACTGCGCCGAGTCGTTCCACGATTTTTCCGCACCGCTCATCCGCGACAAGCTCAAGATCCTCTTGCAGATGGCGGCGGTGCTGACCTACGGGGGAATGCTTCCCGTCGTCAAGATCGGGCGCATCGCCGGTCAATTCGCCAAGGCCCGCTCCTCGCCGACGGAGACCGTGGATGGCGTGGAGCTCATGTCCTTCCGTGGACACATGGTGCACGGAGACGAGTCGACACTCCCCGCGCGCGTCCCCGATCCCGAGCGGATGCTGCAGGTCTACCACCAGTCGGCGGCAACGCTCAACCTGCTGCGCGCGTTCACCAAGGGCGGCTTCGCCGATCTCATGCAGGTGCACGCCTGGAACCAGGAGTTCGTTGCGAGATCGCCCGAGGGACGACGGTACGAGGTGATCGCGTCGGAGATCGAGCGAGCTCTGCGCTTTATGGCGGCCTGCGGGATCGACCTGACGTCCGCGCCCCAGCTCCACCAGATCGACTTCTGGACGAGCCACGAAGGTTTGGTGCTGGACTACGAGCAGGGTCTCACGCGGCGCGACTCGCTAACCGGCGACTGGTACGACTGCTCGGCGCACATGCTCTGGATCGGTGAGCGCACGCGGCTGCCGGACGGAGCTCACGTCGAGTTCTTCTCGGGGGTGAACAATCCGATCGGCTGCAAGATCGGCCCCACCTCGACTCCCGAGGAGGTGCTCCTCCTCTGTGAGCAGCTAAATCCGGAACGGATCCCCGGTCGGCTCACGCTCATCTCCCGAATGGGTGCTGATCGCGTCTTCGAGTTACTCCCGCCACTTCTACGAGCCGTTCGTGAATCCGAGCATCCCGTTGCCTGGGTCTGCGATCCGATGCATGCAAATGTGTTCACGACAGACTCGGGGCTCAAGACGCGTCACCTGAACTCCGTGATGGGAGAGATCGAGGGCTTCTTCGCCGCGCACCGGCAAGAGGGGACGTGGCCGGGCGGAGTCCATCTCGAATTCACCGGCGAGGACGTGACCGAATGCCTCGGCGGGTCCGAAGAAGTGCACGAAGACGAGCTGAACCTGCGTTACATGACCCTGTGCGACCCGAGACTGAACGCGCGCCAGTCGCTCGATCTCGCGTTCCGCGTTGCCGAGCTCATGCGCCGCTACCCGACCGCGCGCTGACCAGCTCGTGACCTCGCGAGCGCGGCGGTCCTCCGCCCGTCTGGAGAGGTAGGCCGATCGACCCTCCGCGCCGGGCTCGTCCACTTGCTCGTAGCACCCGCGCGTAGGCCTGCGACACGGTGTCCCCACTCGCCATCACCTCGCCGGTCGAGCGCATCTCGGGCCCCCGCTCGGCGGCGTTCGCGAAGCGTTCGTCCGGGAAGACGGCCTCCTTCGCCCACGCTCGCACGGGTGTCGCGCGAGCCGGGAGATCCAGTTCCTCGAGGCCGGCGCCTAGCAACAGCCGGCACGCGTGGTCGACGAACGGGATCCCCGTCGCCTTCGCCAGGAAAGGAATGGTGCGCGACGCTCGGGGATTCGCCTCGAGCATGTAGAGCTCCCCGCGGTGCAGCGCGAGCTGCAGGTTGAGCAGTCCGCGTACACCGAGCCCGACGGCGATCGCAACCGAGAGCTCACGGATCTCGGACTCGAGCAGCGGGGTCACCGACGGCGCCGGGATGACGCAAGCCGAGTCGCCCGAGTGAACGCCGGCCGGCTCGACGTGCTCGAGGATCCCGCCGACCCAGGCCGCCTCCCCGTCGCTGAGGATGTCGACATCGAACTCAAGCACGCCTGCGAGAAACTCGTCTACGAGCGCGGGCTCGTCAAGCTCGAGCTCATCCGGCCCGGTCGCAACTCGCATCCCGCGCCCGCCCAGCACGTGATGTGGACGGACGAGCACCGGATAGCCGACGCGCGCGGCGACAGCCCTAGCCTCCGCCCCGGTTGTTGCGGTTCCCCAGGCTGGGGCACGCAGGCCGAGGTCGCCGAGCAGAGCACCGAAGCGACCGCGGTCCTCCGCGCGCTCGATCGCAGGCAGCGGATCGCCGAGCAGCGGGAAGCCGGCGCCGGCAACGCCCGGCGCCAGAGCGAGCGGCGTCTGACCGCCGAGTTGCACGACAACACCTGCGGGCTGCTCCAGCTCGCAGACGTCGAGCGTGCGCTCGAGCGTGAGCGGCTCGAGATAGAGCCGGTCACTCGTGTCGTAGTCGGTCGACACGGTTTCCGGATTGGAGTTCACGAGCACCGTCTCGTAACCGAGACGGCGGAACGCCCCCGCCGCCCGTGAGCAGCAGTAGTCGAACTCGATTCCCTGCCCGATCCGGTTCGGGCCGGAACCGAGAATCACGATCGCCGGGCGCGAGCCTTGCGGAACGGGGTCCGATGCCTCGTACGAAAGGTAGAAGTACGGCGTTCTCGCCTCGAACTCCGCAGCGCACGAGTCGACGGCGAGACGACCCGGCCGCGCACGCCGGCGCCGTACCTCGTCCTCGCCGACCTCGAGGATGCGCGCCACCGTCGCGTCGGGCAACCCGAACCGCTTCGCGTCGGCGACGTTTCCGGTCGTGGCGAGCTCTCGCTCAGCGTGCGCGACGGCGCGTAGCTCGTCTGCGAAGTACGGGTGAACGGCGGGCAGATCGAGACCACGGCGCGCCGACTCGAGCAACAGGTCCCAGCGCTCGGGTACGGGCTCGCCGCGAAGCGCGAGGTCGAGCTCGACCGGGGCTTGCTCACGCCCGTCCAACGCTTTCAGGAACGCCTCCGCGAACGTCCGTCCAAGACCAAGCGACTCGCCGACCGCACGCATCTCAGTGCCGAGGCGTGGCTTCGCGACACCGAACTTCGCGAAATCGAAGCGCGGCGCCTTGACAGCCACGTAGTCGAGCGCCGGCTCGAAGGCGGCGGTCGTCTTGCCGGTGATGTCGTTCGGCAGCTCGTCGAGCGTGTAGCCGACGGCGAGCAGGGCAGCGATCTTCGCGATCGGGAACCCCGTCGCCTTCGAGGCGAGCGCGGAGGAGCGCGAGACACGCGGGTTCATCTCGATGACGGCAAGCTCTCGGCTCGTGGGCTCGTAGGCGAACTGCACGTTCGCGCCTCCCGTCGCAACGCCCACGGCGCGCGCGCATGCGAACGCCGCCTCGCGTAGGCGCTGGTATTCGCCGTCGGGAAGGGTCTGCTGCGGCGCCACGGTCCACGAGTCGCCCGTGTGGACGCCCATCGGATCGAGATTCTCGATCGAGCAGACGACGACGCAGTTGCAGGCGATGTCGATCATCACCTCGAGCTCGTGCTCCTGCCAGCCTTCGAGAGAGCGCTCGACCAGCACCTGGCCGATCGGGCTCACAGCAAGGCCGCGGCGGACGAGTGCCTCGAGCTCTTCTCGCCCGCGCGCGATGCCGCCACCGGTGCCGCCGAGTGTAAATGCCGGCCGCACGACGGCCGGCAAGCTGACGCCGCCTAGGTCAGCCGTCGACTCGACGACGCGGCTCTCCGGAACGGGGACGCCCGCAGCCGTGACGGCCGCTCGGAATGCGAGCCGGTCCTCGGCGCGGCGGATCGAGTCGACGTCGGCGCCGATCAACTCGACTCCGAAGCGGGACAACACGCCCGCTTCGGCGAGCTCGACGGTCAGGTTCAGCGCGGTCTGCCCACCGAGCGTCGGCAGCAGCGCATCCGGGCGCTCGCGTTCGATGATCTCCGCGACGGTTTCCGCGTCCAACGGCTCGAGATACGTCGCGTCGGCCCATTCGGGGTCGGTCATGATCGTCGCCGGGTTGGAGTTCACGAGCACGACCCGGTAGCCCTCGCGCTGCAGCACACGGCACGCCTGCGCTCCGGCGTAGTCGAACTCGCACCCTTGCCCGATCCGAATCGGGCCAGAGCCGACGATCAGGACAGAGCGAAGGTCTGCGCGCTTCGGCACGTGTCCGCGATCAGTTCGAAGAAGGGAAGCGCGTCGAGCGGCCCGGGGGCCGCCTCGGGGTGAAACTGGACGGTGGCGAAGCCGTCGCCGGCGAGTCCTTCCACCGTGCCGTCGTTGAGCGAGACGTGCGTGACCTCGACGTCGCTGCGGCTGTCTATAACCGCGAAGCCGTGGTTCTGCACGGTCACGAGCACGCGGCCAGTCCTCAGGTCGCGAACGGGATGGTTCGCACCACGGTGGCCGAACGGGAGCTTGAACGTTTCCAGCCCGAGCGCGAGCCCGAGGATCTGGTGACCGAGGCAGATGCCGAAGACCGGCACCTGCCCGAGCAGGTCGCGGACCGTTTCGATCGGTCCAGCGAGCACCGCCGGGTCGCCGGGGCCGTTGCTGACGAGTACGGCACGCGGACGGGTCTCGAGGATCGCCTCCGCTCCCCAGTCGCCCGGGACGATCAGGACCTCGAGCCCGCAAGCGGCGAGACGCGTGGGGATCGAGCGCTTCGTGCCGAGGTCGAGCACGGTGATGCGCGGGCCCGCCCCGAGGCGGTACGGGTGCGCCGTCCCGGCCGCCCGGCCGAGCGGCCGGCCGTCGATCGGCGGTTCGGCCAGGGCGCGGGCGTGCAGCTCTTCCACCGGCGCCTCACCGAGTGCGCAGCGAAGCACTCCGCCGTCGCGAATCTTCCGAACGAGCGCGCGAGTGTTGACGTCCTCGAGCGCAACCACGCCTTGCGACGCCAACCACTGCTTCCAGGCCGGTCGTGCTCTGCGCATCACGATCGCCTCGGCGTACACGCCGTCTGACTCCAGCCGGCCCGGGTCGACGCCGTAGTTACCGATGAGCGGGTAGCTGAAGGCCAGCACCTGCGCCATGTAGCTGGGGTCGCTCGCCGCCTCCTCGTAGCCCGCCATCGCGGTCGTGAAGCACGCCTCCCCCGCCGCAACGCCGGGGGCGCCGACGGCAGAGCCGGCAAAGACGGCGCCGTCCTCGAGGACGAGCTTGGCTGGTCGGATCGTTTGCATGATAAGTGCTTTATCCGCATAATACGCACAGATGCTTACAACTGCACTAGTAGGTTGCTCCGGGTATGCAGGCCAGGAGACGCTCGACCGCGTCCTCGCGCACCCCGAGCTCGAGGTGGTCGCGCTCGGCTCGGACTCGCTCGCGGGCGAACCGCCGTCTGCGCTCGATCTCCGCCTCAACGGCTCGCTGCCGGGGTTCGTCCCGAACGCGGAAGCGCTGGCGAGCGGAGCCGACCTGCTCTTCCTCTGCCTCGGCCACGACGAGGCGGCGGCATTCGAGCCGCCGGCAGACGCCGTCGTCGTCGACCTCTCGGGCGGGCACCGCCTCCGCGACGCGGATCTCTACGGCGACTGGTACGGCTTCGCGCATCCTTTCCCCAGCGGGCTCGTGGAGTGGAGCTACGCGCTGCCGGAGCTTTATCCGCCGGCGGGCCGGCTGATCGCGAATCCCGGCTGCTACGCGACTGCGGCGTTGCTGGCGCTCGCGCCGCTCGCCGATGCGATCGAGCGGGAGGGAATCGTGGTCGACGCTAAGTCGGGCGTGTCCGGCGCAGGCCGTGCGCTCAAGGCGAGCTCCCACGCAGGCTTCGTGCTCGAGAATCTCTCGCCCTACCGAATCGGCGCGCACCAGCACGCGCCCGAGTTGGAACAGGCGCTCGGCTTTCCGGTCTGCTTCGTCCCGCACCTGCTGCCAATCAGGCGCGGCCTTCTCGCGACGTGCTACGTGCGCGCCGTCGACGACGGGTCGCGCGAGCGGTTGGAGGATGCATATGCAGACAGCGACGTCGTGCGCGTCCTGCCCGAAGGTGTCGCACCTGAGCTCAACCGCGTGCAGGGCACGGACACTGCAGAGGTCGCGCTCTTCGAGGACAGCTCTACTGACACGACGATCGTCGTCTGCGCGCTCGACAACCTCGGCAAGGGCGCCGCCGGCCAGGCGGTGCAGAACGCGAACCTCGCGCTCGGTCTCGACGAGACCGCAGGCCTGCGGCTGACCGGAGTCTTGGTGTGAGCGTCACTTCGGCGAAAGGCTTCGTCGCGAGCGGGGTCCACTCCGGCCTGCGCAGACGCGCGCCCGACCTCGCGATCGTGCGCTCGCTGACGCCGGCGACCGGCGCGGCGATGTTCACCGCGAACCGAATGCAGGCCGCACCGGTCGTCATCTCCAAAGAGCATCTGGAGCTCGCGGAGCCGCAGGCCGTTGTGATCAATTCAGGATCTGCCAACGCAGCGACAGGCCTCCGCGGCGAGCTCGATGCACGCGCGACCGCAGCAGAGGCGGCGCGTCTACTCGGCCTCGTGGTCGAGGAGATCGTCGTGCTGTCGACCGGTGTGATCGGGAAGCGGCTCGCGCTCGACAAGATCTTGCCTGCGCTCCGGACGGCGACCGATTCGCTCTCGGCGAGCGGGGGCAGCCAGGCAGCCGAGGCGATCCTGACGACCGATACGCATGCGAAGCAGGCGGTCGCGAACGGGCCGGACTTCGCGGTGGGCGGAATGGCGAAGGGCTCCGGGATGATCCATCCCAATCTAGCGACGATGCTCGCCGTCGTCACGACGGACTATCCGCTCGAGCCGGGCGAAGCAAGAGATTTCTTGCGCACCGCGGTCGACGAGAGCTTCAACGCGATCTCCGTCGACGGCGAGTGTTCGACGAACGACACAGTCGTCCTGCTCGCCAACGGCGCGAGCGGCGCAACGCGCTCCGCTGCAAGCGATGCGGCGTTCGACGAGTGTCTGCGTGAAGTCTGCGCCAACCTCGCGGGCCAGATCGTCACCGACGGCGAAGGCGCGACCTTCACAGCGGCGATCAGCGTCAGTGGTGCAGCAAGCGATCTCGAAGCGAAGGCGATCGCACGGCGCATTGCTACCTCGCCACTCGTAAAGACCGCGCTGTTCGGGCGCGATGCGAACTGGGGACGCGTGCTAGCGGCCGCGGGCTCGGCACCGTACAACGGCGGCTACGCGCAACTCGATCCCGATTGCGTCACTCTCGACCTGGCAGGCGTGCGTGTCGTCGACGCGGGGGCGCCGCAGGACGTCGACCCGACGCTCGACGGTGCGGGTTGCACGATCGTCCTCGACCTGGCGCTCGGCGAGGGATCCGCCAGCTACCTGACGAGCGACCTTTCGTACGACTACGTTCGGATCAACGCGGAGTACCGCTCGTGAGTCTCGTCGTCCTCAAGTGCGGCGGCGCGGTGGCTTGCGAATCGGCCGACACGATCCTGCAACTCGCCGACGCAGGTCACGACGTGTGCGTCGTACACGGCGCCGGGCCGCAGATCTCCGAGGAGATGGAGCGGTTCGGCATTCCCGTCGAGTTCGTCGGCGGCCGGCGCGTCACCACGGAGGCGGGGCTCGCGGTCGTTCGTTCGTCGTTCGCCGCCGTCAACCGGGCGCTGTGCACCGCGCTCGGGACGCGTGCCGTCGGTCTCTTCGGCGACGAGATCGGGCTCCATGCCGTACAGATCCCTGCGCTGGGGCGTGTCGGCGATCCGCTGCCCAGCCGGCCGCGGGTGGTTGTCGACGCACTCGTCTCCGGCCACATCCCCGTCGTTGCCCCGCTCGGTGTCGGGCCGCTGAATGTCAACGCCGACGATGCGGCGGCCGCGCTCGCAGTAGGGCTCGAAGCCGACCGGCTCCTGTTCGTCAGCGACGTCGCGGGCGTCTTCCACGACGGCTCCGTGCTGACGAGCATCGGTGCAGGCGAAGCCGACCGGCTACTCGGCGACGGCACGTTCGCGGGCGGAATCGTTCCGAAGCTGCGCGCCGCCGTAATTGCTGCACGCAACGGCGTGCGCACCGAGATCGGCGAGACGGCGGTGGTCGCATGACCACTCTCACCCACTCCCCTGTTCTCCCCGTCTACGCGCGTCAAGATCTGACGTTCGTACACGGCGAGGCGACGACGCTCTATGACGCCGACGGGCACGCCTATCTGGACTTCATCGCCGGGATCGCCGTCGTCGGGCTCGGCCATTGCCATCCGGCGCCGCTCGCCGCCGCGCATGCCCAACTCGACCGCCTCTGGCACGTGTCGAACCTCTACTGGACCGAGCCGATGGTCGAGCTCGCGCAACGGCTCTCCGCGCGGGCGGGGTTCGCGCGCGCGTTCTTCTGCAACTCGGGTGCTGAGGCGGTCGAGGCGGGCCTGAAATACGCGCGCAAGGCGACCGGCAAGCCGGGCGTCGTTGCACTGAGCGGCTCGTTTCACGGCCGCACGATGGGCGCGCTCTCGGTCACCGGCCAGCCCGGCAAGCGCGAGGCGTTCGAGCCGCTGCTGCCGCACGTGCAGTTCGCGGACCCAAACGACATCGCCTCGCTCGAGGCCGCGATCTCCGCGGAGACCGGCTGCATCCTGCTCGAGCCTGTACAAGGCGAGGGCGGAGTGCATGTGCTCGAAGCCGGGTTCGTCGACGCCGCGCGCCGCATCGCCGACGAAACCGGAGCAGTGTTGCTCTTCGACGAAGTGCAGACCGGAGTCGGCCGGACCGGCGCTTTCTTCGCCCACGAGCACGTGGGTGTCCGGCCCGATGCCCTCATGCTCGCGAAGGGTCTCGCCAACGGCCTGCCGATCGGCTGCCTGCTCGTCTTCGACGAGGCCCCGGAAGGCTTCGCCGCGGGAGACCACGCCAGCACGTTCGGCGGCAACCCGGTGGCGTGCGCTGCGGCGAGCGCGGTCTGCGATGAGTTGACGGACGAGTTGCTCGCAACCGTCACGGCGAACGGTCTCCTGCTCGCCGAGGGTCTCGCGGCGCTGCCCGGCGTCCGCGAGGTGCGTGGCGCAGGCCTAATGCTCGGCGCGGAGCTCGACCGGCCGGCGGCGGATGTCGTCGCAGCGTTTGCGGAGCGAGGCTTGCTCGTCGGGACGGCGGGCGCGAACGTCCTTCGCCTGACCCCACCGTTGATTGTCACGACCGCTGAGATCGAACACGCACTCGGTGTCCTAGAGGAGGTGCTCGTATGAGGAAGTTCGAGCGGCAAGGCGTGATTCTGCGCCTCGTATCCGAACAGGAGCTCTCGACGCAGACGGAGCTGGCGGATGCGCTCCACGAGGCAGGCTTCGACGCCGTCCAGACGACCGTCTCGCGCGACGTCGCGGAGCTCGGGCTCGTCAAAGTGCGCAACGAGGAAGGGCGGCTCGTGTACGCACCTCCCGGCGCGGCCGATCTCTCGCGCCTCGGGGAGCTCGCCTCGGCCCTGCGCCGCTGGGCGCTCTCGATCGTTCCGACCGGCACCATCGTCGTGATCCAGACCCCGCCCGGCCATGCGAACGCTCTGGCACGGGCGATCGACGGCGCAGGTCTCGCGGACGTCGCCGGCACGGTCGCGGGCGACGACACGATCTTCGTCGCCGCGCGCGAGGGCAGCGGCACCGCGCTCGCAGACCAGTTGCAACATCACCTGGAAGGAGAAAGCCAGTGAACGGCATCGCCGTGCTCGCCTACTCGGGCGGGCTCGACACGAGCTGCGCGATTGCGTGGCTGAAGGAGGACTATGGCTTCGATGAAGTGGTTGCCGTCCTCGTCGACGTCGGACAGGAGGCGAGTTTCCACCCGGCCATCGAGCGCGGCAAGGTCGCGGGAGCGGACGACGTCCTGCTGCTTGACCGCAAGGAAGCGTTCGCGGACGAACAGGTGGCAAAGGCGCTGCTCGCAAACGCGTTGTACGAAGGGAAGTACCCGCTGGTCTCGGCGCTCTCCCGGCCGGTGATTGCCGAGGCGGTTGCCGAGGTCGCGGTCGAGCTCGGCGCCGACGCCGTCGTGCACGGTTGCACCGGCAAGGGGAACGATCAGCTCCGCTTCGAGCTTGCCTTCAAGGCGAAGTACCCGGGCGTGAAGGTGATCGCGCCCCTGCGCGATCGCGTGTGGACACGTGACGCCGAGATCGCCTACGCCGAGGAACGTGGCATCCCCGTCGAGGCGAAGGCGGAATCGCCCTACTCCGTCGACGACAACCTGTTCGGCCGCGCGATCGAGGCGGGAATCCTCGAGGATCCCTGGACGGCGCCGCCCGAGGACGCGTTTCTCCTCACCGGCGATCTCTCGGCCGCACCCGCTCCGACCGACGTCATCGTCTCATTCGACCAGGGCCTCCCCGTTTCCATCGACGGAGAAGAGCTTCCGCTCTTCGCCCTGGTCGGTGTTCTCAACGAGCACGCGGGGGCGTACGGAATCGGCCGCATCGACATGATCGAGAACCGCGCCGTCGGCATCAAGAGCCGAGAGTTGTACGAGGCGCCTGCAGCGCTGACGCTGATCGCCGCGCACCGCGCGCTGGAAGAGCTCGTGCTGACGAAAGGTGAGCTCGAGGCCAAGCGCGAGCTCGAACCGAAATGGGCGAAGCTCGTCTACGACGGCGGCTGGTTTGCGCCGGTCCGCGGCGCGTATGACGCGTTCTTCGCGGCGACGCAGGAGCTCGTGACGGGCGACGTGCGTTTGTCACTTCAGCCGGGTGCGGCCGTCGTCACCGGCCGGCGATCCGAGCATGCGCTCTACTCCGAGTCACTCGCGTCGTACGGCATCGGCGAGACCTTCCCGCACCACGAGGCTGCAGGCTTCATCGGAATCACAGCGCTCGAGACGCAGCTCGTGGCCGCGCGCAAACAGGTGCAGGTCGCATGACTCTCTGGTCCGGACGCGTCGAGAGCGACGTCGCACAGGCGGTCTGGGACTTCCTGCGCGCGGACGACGCCGAGTTGCTCCCGTACGACTGTCTCGCCACACGGGTGCACGCCCGTCGCCTGCACGAGGGAGGGCTTCTCTTCGACGCGGAGCTCGCCGACGTCGAGACGGCGCTCGACTGGATCGCCGTCGAGGGAGCGGTCGAGCCTGAGGACGAGGACGTCCATTCCACGATCGAGCGACTGCTCGGCACGGTCGGCCGGAAGATCCACGCCGGACGCTCGCGTAACGACCAGGTCGCAGCTGCTCTGCGCCTTTATGTCGCCGACGCGTCCCTCGAAGCGGTGACCGCGATCCGCGGCTTCGTTGTGTCAGTTCTCGCCCGGGCCGAAGAAGAGGCCGAGACGCCCATGCCCGGATACACGCATCTGCAGCGTGCTCAGCCGATCACGGTCGGACACCACCTGCTGGCCTGGGTCGAGATGCTCGACCGCGACCGTGACCGCTTCCGTCTCGCCGCGGAGGCGGCCCGCCCCTGGCCGCTCGGAGCCGGCGCGCTCGCCGGCTCGACACTCGAGCTGCCGCCGCCTCCGGGAGCCCAGCTCAGGAACTCCCTCGATGCGGTGGGCGACCGGGACTTCGCACTCGACTATCTCTACGCCAGCGCAATGCTCGCGACGCATCTTTCGCGCGTCGGTGAAGAGATCGTCCTCTGGTGCACGTCCGAGTTCGGTTTCGCCCGGCTTCCCGAGGAAGCGGCGACGGGATCGTCGATGATGCCGCAGAAGCTGAACCCGGACGTGGCCGAGCTTGCGCGGGGCAAGGCCGGCGCCGCGATCGGCCGGCTCACCGGCTTGCTCGCGACGGTGAAGGGGCTTCCGCTGGCGTACAACCGCGACCTGCAGGAGGACAAGGAACCGGTCTTCAAGGCGCGGCGTGATGTTGGCGGCACGCTCGCCGCACTCGAGGTGCTCGTCGGTGGGATCGAATTCGACCACGAACGGCTCGCCGCTGCCTGCAACGACCCGCTCGTGTCGGCGACGGACGCTGCAGAAGCGCTCGTCGCGGAGGGAATCCCGTTCCGCGACGCGCACGAGCACGTCGCAGGCCAGGTGCGCGAAGGAACCTTCCAGGCGCCCGAGTTGCCACGCGCCCGCGTCGCGCCGGGCCCGGTCGACGTGTACGCGGCGGTCGCCGAGGCGCGCGCCCGCTTCGACGCCTAGGCTGCATCAATTCGCGACCACGCATGGCGCCCGCGGCGATCAAGCGAGACGAAAGATTTCCTCGAGCGGCGACGGGCCCTGATCCTGGACGCGTTCCTCCAACAGGTCGGCCATCGCATCCTGCCACCGTGCGTTGACTTCCTGGGCGGCGAGGTAGGTTTCGGCGCGCGCGAGATCGTCGGTCTCGAAATACCCGAACATCTCGTTCCCCGCGCGGAAGATCGTGTAGTTCCGGATTCCTGCGCTCTTCAGCGCTGCGAGCATCTCCGGCCAGACCTCGCGGTGGGCGAGAACGTACTCGTCAACCCGGTCCGGCTTCACGCGCAGAACGAATCCCAACCGTTGGGTCATCTCAGTCTGCCTCCTTCAGGATCACGACGATAAGCGTCCGCGGTCCGTGGACGCCCTCGACTCGTTCCAGTTCGATGTCGGAGGTGGCCGACGGGCCCGACACAAGCGTGAGAGGTCGACGCTCGCGACCGCGAAGCGCAGCGAACGCCTCGGGCACGGTCTCCACGATCTGATCCGGTCGCACGACGCAGATGTGGACGTCCGGGACGAGCGTGAGCGCGCGCCTGCCTTCCATTTCTCCGCCGGAGAGGATGAGCGTGCCAGTCTCGGCGATCGCGACCGTGCACCCCGTGATGACGCCGTCGAGAGCATCAAGCTCGTGCGTGCTCAAACCGTCGTCTTCGACCGAGTTGGCCGGTCGCCACTTCTCGGGGAGACCCCGCGGGACGGCGATACGGCCGTCGCGCCCAAGCTCGCCGAGCAGGTCCCGCAGAGCCGTTGCCGTCGTCCGCTCGACCCGCGCGCGATAGTCGAGAAGGCGCTCGCTCAGGAGCGCGACCCGGCCCGCATCGTCGAGGACGCCCGTCGTGCGATAGGCACGTGCGACGGGGTCGGGTGGTGCGCCTTCGCTGATCGCGGCGCGCGTCCGCGCCAGAATCTCGTCACGCGCCTCGTTCACGGCTCCACCACTCCCGGAAGGTCTCCTTCGCAAACGGCTTCAGATCGCGAGTCTGCGTCCATGCGGCGAGCGGGCCCGGCACACGACGGGCCGGTCTCTCGCCCGCGCGCGCGAGCTTCTGCGCCCACTCGTAAAGCCGTGTGTTCCCGAAGATACGAGCGAGCGAGCGCATCGCGATCCGCTCCGCGACATCCTTCTCCGTCTGCGCTCGCAGATGCAGGAGCACGCTCGGAATGTCGATCTTCACGGGGCAGACCTCGTAGCAGGCGCCGCACAAGCTCGATGCGTACGGCAACGACTTGGCATTCGCGACACCGCGCAGCTGCGGCGTGAGGATCGCGCCGATCGGGCCGGGGTAGACCGAGCCGTAGGCGTGGCCGCCCGTCCGCGTGTACACCGGGCAGACGTTCAGGCACGCACTACAGCGAATGCAGTGGAGCGCTTGCCGGCCCACCTCGTCGGAGAGCACGCGCGTCCGTCCGTTGTCCAGCAGGACCACGTGGAACTCTTGAGGTCCGTCACCGACCGTCACACCGGTCCAGAGCGACGTGTACGGGTTCATCCGCTCGCCCGTCGAGGACCGCGGCAGAATCTGGAGGAAGACTTCGAGGTCGGCGAACGTCGGGACGAGCTTCTCGATCCCAAGCACCGTCACGAGCACCGGCGGCAGCGTCGTGCACATCCGCCCGTTGCCTTCCGACTCGACGACGACGACCGTCCCGGTCTCCGCGACACCGAAGTTCGCACCGCTGACTCCCACCTTTGCCTCGAGGAACTTCTCGCGCAGGTAAAGCCGCGCCGTTTCCGCGAGCTCGCGCGGATCGTCCGAAAGCTCTCGCCCGTCCGCAATCGTGCGCATGAACAGATCGCGGATCTCGGAGCGATTGCGATGAATCGCCGGGACGAGGATGTGCGACGGCCAATCACCGTCGAGCTGCAGAATCAGCTCGGCAAAGTCGGTCTCGATCGCGCGCACTCCGCCGGCGGCGAGCGCTTCGTTGAGACCTATCTCATCTGTCGTCAGCGATTTCACCTTGACGACCTCGGTCGCGTCGTGCGCACGGGCGACATCGAGCAGGATCGCGTTCGCCTCGGCCGCGTCGCGCGCCCAGTGGACCCGGCCGCCCGCGGCATGCACCGATTCTTCGAATTGGAGCAGATACTCGTCGAGCCGCCGCATGACGTCTTCCTTGATCGCGCGGCCCGCTTCCCGCAACTCCTCCCAGTCGGGCACCTCGGCGACGACGCGCGCGCGCTTGTCGCGAATCGTGGTCGTCGCGTTGCGCAGATTGTGGCGGAGCTGGCTGTCGCCCAGAGCGATCCGTGCGGCCTCGGGAAACGACGTCACGAAGCGAGTATCTCCGCGAGGTGCATCGTGCGGACCCCCGTTCCCTGCCGCGAAAGGCCGCCGCCGATCTGCATCAGGCACGACCCGTCCACGGCCGTGACAACCTCTGCACCGGTCGCAAGCACGCACCGGCACTTGTCCTCGAGCATTGCCGTCGAGGTGTCCGCGTTTTTGACCGCAAACGTCCCGCCGAAACCACAGCATTCGGCTGCTTCCGGAAGCTGGACGAGCTCGAGGCCGCGCACCCCGCGCAGCAGCCGCAGCGGCGCGGCCCCGACCTGCACCACCCGCAGCGAGTGGCAGGTCGGGTGGTAGGTGACGCGATGAGGGAAGTACGCGCCAACATCCTCGACGCCGAGCTGCCCGACCAGGAACTCCGACAGCTCGAAGACGCGCGGTGCAATCTCCGGGCTCAGCTCGCGCACTACCCCGACACAGGACGACGACGGGGAGACGACGGCGTCGAAATCGCCGAAGATCCGGGCGAACCTGCGTGCGAGCGCCTGCGCCTCATTGAGATACCCGCTGTTCTGATGGAGCTGCCCGCAGCAGGTCTGCTCGCGCGGGAACACCACGACGTGCCCGAGCCGCTCCAGCACAGTGACGGCCGCCCTCGGCGCTTCGGGGAAGAGCGTGTCGCCCAGACACGTGACGAAGAGCCCGATGCGCATTCGCGAATTCACCGAGCTGAGCTACTCCACGACAGCCAGCTCGAGACCCAGCAGGTCGCCAACCTTACGCAAACGCGCAACCTGGTGCCCGACTCCGAGAGCGACATGATGTGTGGGGCCCTCGGCGCACCAAGCGTCGAAAAACGCGGTTGGCGCCGCCGCGAAGCGGATCCGAGAGTTCGTGTTTCCGATTCGGAACGTCGGCCCCGCGATCGATTCGCCCTCAGCCGCAATCAACTTCAAGCGTCCATCGGCGGTCTGTGTGACTCCGAGGATCGTCACCGGTCCCAGGCGAACCTTCATCTCGATCGATAGACCAGCGCCCGCTTTACCGTGATAGAGCTTGAGAGCGCGGGCGACGGGTCGACCTTCGGCGATCGCCAAGTGGCCGGGGCCATCGTGCCCCATCAGGACGAACGCGTCGTCGAAGTCGAGGGCGTAGAACTCGGTGTATGAGCCGCCTGCGCCCAGCCGGTCGAGCAAGAGCATTCCGACGTTCGTCTTCAAGTCGCCCTCGCCCGACGCGGGAACGCCGCGCGCGGTGAGGAGCGAATTGCCCACGATCAGCCCGGCCGTGACCCGCTCGGCGGCGTTGCCGCCGATGCCGCGGTAGTAGTACGTCAGTCCGTCGAGCTCGAAGTCCTCGACCAGGCGGTCCAGGCCGACCGCGACGCGGGCCGACCAATCGAAGATCTCGGGCGTAATGTCGGCCGCGATCGGGTCGACGCCGGCATCGGCGAGGTCGAAGGTCTCGCGGATTTCCTCTCCTTTGCGCTCGATCTCGGCGGCTTTCGCCGAATCAACGCGCTCGACGAGGTCGTCGATCTCCAACACCTCGACGTGCGCCCCGGTTTGCGCCTGCACCTGCGTGAAGTCCGAGTACAGGTCGAGCATCCCCGGATAGGTATGACCGAGGAAGCCGATGCGGGCAGTCCGCAGGCTCCGCACTGCGTGTGCCGCGTCAAGCCACTCGCGCAGTACGTCCCATGCCGGATCGCCGTCCAGAAGCGTCCCGGTAACTGTCCTGTAGTGGATCCGAGCACGCGTTAGTGCGCCCGCGATCTCGGGAACGCAGCATGCGGAGCAGTTGGCGAGCCACTCGCCTGTCGTCATTCTTTCGTAGTCGAGCGTGCGCGTCGGCTGCAGGTTCAGGATGACGACCGGCGCCCCGACTGCCTGCACAATCGGCAGCACTTGCGACGACGTCGCGTACGTCGCCGGGTAGACCATGACGAGATCGACGCGGGCGGCGGCGAGATTCGCGCCGGCGTCTCGTGCGGCCGGCGCCGTGTCCACCAGCCCCGCCGACACGACCTCTGCGCCCATCGCCTCGAGCCGCGCGTGGATGTCCCGCCGATAGCCCTCGAGCCGCTCCCGCAGCCCCTCGAACTGGGGCCAGTACGCGGCGAGGCCGATCCCGAAGATGCCGACACGCGGCGCGGCGCTCTGTTTCACTGCCCTTCCCCCTGCGCGGCGGCGGCAGCGTGGCGGCGGGCTTCAGCGCTTCGCAACCGTGCGCGCGCGCGCCGGTAGAGCTCGCCGCTGTTCGGGATGATGACACTCGCAATTAGGAGTGCGCCGACGACGATGTTCTGGTCCTGCGCAGGTATGAGGTCGGCCGTAAGCGCCGTTTGCAGAGTCCCGAGAATAGCCACAGCGACGATCACACCTGCGATCGTGCCGCGACCGCCGAAGATCGAAATGCCGCCGAGCAGGACGATCGTGACCACGAGGAGCTCCATGCCCACGCCGGCGTCGTAACGGGCGGATGCGAAACGAAGCGTCCACAGCACACCAGCGAAACCGCTCAGCGTTCCGGAGAGGACGAAGAGCCAGAACTTGATCCGCTTGACGCGGATGCCTGCGAAAAAGGCGGCCTCTCGGCCGGCACCGATGGCGAAGATCGCGCGACCGAGCGGTGTGGCGTGCAGAACGATGCCGAAGACGACAGCGAGCGCGAGGAAGAACGCGATCGAATACGGGATGTGCGTGTGTGGGATCGGAACGACGCCGATGCTCGCCAGGCCGGTCGGAAAGCCGCCAATTGTGTCCGTCGGCAGGATTCCCTGTGCGATGCCGCGATAGAGCGTCAGCGTCCCGATTGTCACCGCAAGTGAAGGGAGACCCATGCGCGTGACGAGAAAGCCGTTTACCGCACCAAGCAATGCGCCGAGGACGACAGCCATGATCATCGCGGGCCAGATCGGCCAACCGTGATTGAAGAGCTCGGCCATGAAAACTCCGCTGAGGCCGAGCATTGACGCGACCGAGAGGTCAATCTCGCCTGTGACGACGATCAGGGTGAGTGGGAGCGCCATGATCGCGACTTCGCCGACGTTCAAGCTGATGTAGAAGAGGTTGGTCGACTGCAGGAAGTACGGCGAGGCATTGGTCCCGTAAGCGATCGTGCCGCCGAGGAGCACGAGCAGGAGGACTTCCCAGCGCACGAACACGCCCATCCCGGTGCGCCTTGGCGCTTCCGTCGCCGGAGGCTCGTCGTGCGGCTGGAAGCCGAGGTCAGACACGTGCTCTCCTCCGAGTCCGCAGCGCGGGCGCGACGCGCACCGCGATCAATCGGTCAAAGGCGATCGCACCGACGAGCAGCCCCCCGGCGAGCGCTTGGCTCCAGAACGACGAAACGTTTACGACGACGAGTGCGCTGTTGATCGTGTTCAGGAGGAGGGCGCCGAGCGCAGCTCCGAGGACGCTGCCGCTACCGCCGAAGATTGCGACGCCTCCGACGACGACCGCGGCAATGACCTGAAACTCGTAGCCGTCGCCCGCGATCGCGTCGACCGACCCGTAGTACGAAAGCCAGACGGCCCCGGCAACGCCGGCGATCGCGCCACTGAGCACGAAGGCGAGGAACACGCGCCAGCCGACGGGGATGCCCGCAACTCGTGCGGCGTCGGGATCCGAGCCGATCGCGTAGAAGTCACGCGCAGTCCGAAAGGTGCGCATTGCGTAGGTTGCAATCGCGACGGCGACGATGGCGATGATTCCGAGGTACGGAACGCCGGCGATCGTGCCGTAGCCGATTTTGTTGAAGCTGTCGGGCAACATCGAGGCGTTCACCTGGTTACCGCCGGCCCATGCACCGTCGATCCCGCGGATGATGTAGAGCGTTCCGAGCGTGACGACGAGGCTCGGCACGCGGGCGACGGTCACGATCAGGCCGTTTACGATCCCGCACCCAACGCCGATTCCGAGCGCGAGCAGAAAGACGAGCGCGAGCGGGACATGCGGATGGTGCACGTAGAGCTCACCGGTCGCATATGCGGAGATGCCGAGTACCGACCCGATGGAAAGGTCGACGTTGCGCGTGATGATGACGATGGTCTCGCCAATCGCAAGAAGAGCGATTATCGATGCGGCCGAAAGGACCTGCTGCACATTCGTCGCGCTGAGGAAGAGGTGATTGTCGATCGTCGTCGCACCGACCACGAGCACCAGCGCGAGCACGATGCCGAGCTCACGGAAGCGGAACATCATCTCGGCAAGCGCGCGCGAGCTGACGTGCGGCTGGACGCCCTTCCGCTCTTCGGCGACCGCGGTCACGCCGCTTCCTCGACCATCCCAGTGGCCGCGTGCATCAGCGCGTCCTCGGTTGCTTCAGCGCGCGGGAACTCGCGCATGACGCGGCCCTCGAAGAGCACGACGATGCGGTCGGCCATCCCGAGCACCTCCGGAAGCTCCGACGAGATCATGAGCACGGCCACTCCCTGGGTGGCGAGCTCGGAGAGCAGGCGGTGCACCTCGGCCTTCGTGCCGACGTCGATGCCGCGCGTCGGTTCGTCGACGATCAACAGCGTCGGTTTGCGCGCCAGCCACTTCGCCAGCACGGCCTTTTGTTGATTGCCACCCGAGAGTGTCCAGACGGGGTTCGTCAGCTTCCCGTACTTCAGTTGCAGTCGGAGTGCCCAGTCCTTCGCGAAGTTCCGCTCGGCGCCGCGCGGAATGAGTCCCGCACGTTGAATATTGTCGAGCGAGGCAAGCGCGATGTTGCGCTCGATCGAAAAGTCCATGACGAGCCCCTGCTGACGTCGATCCTCGGGGACGAGCCCGATGCCCGCGCGCATGGCCGCGGTCGGCGAGCCGGGCGGGAGCCGCCTGCCGGAGATCTCGACCGCCCCTGCGTCCCAACGATCGATTCCGAAGATTGCGCGTGCGACCTCGGTCCTGCCTGCGCCTACGAGGCCGGCGAGGGCGACGATCTCACCGCTCCGCACCTTGAACGAGACGTCGGTGAACACGCCCTCCCGTGTCAGCCGGTCGACCTCCAGAACGACTGGGCCCGGCTCGGTCGGCACTTTCGGGAACAGGGCGTCCATGTCACGGCCGACCATCGCCCGGATCACCGATTGGATCGTCAGCTCGTCGATCGGCTTCGTGAGGACATGGCGGCCGTCGCGCATTACGGTGACCCGCTGAGAGATCTCGAAGATCTCCTCCAGGCGGTGCGAGACGAAGAGCACCGCGTTGCCCCGCGACCGCAATGACTCGACGATTCCAAACAGCCGGTCGACCTCCGTGCCTGCGAGGGCCGCGGTCGGTTCGTCCATCACGATTACCCGCGCGTTCGTCGTCAACGCCTTGGCGATCTCGACTAGCTGCTGGTCGGCGATCGAGAGCCCGCGCGCCAGGCGGTCGGGGTCGAGGCGGACGCCGAGCTGCTCGAAGACGGCGGCCGCCTCGCGCCGCATCCGCCTACCGTCGATGCGGCGGAAGCGCTTGAGCGGCTGCATGCCGACGAAGATGTTTTCGGCGACGCTGAGGTCGGGGAAAAGCGTCGGCTCCTGAAAGATGATCGCGATCCCGGCCGCCTGTGACTGCTTGGCGTTGTCGAAGATGGCGTCCTCGCCGTCGAGCACGAGTCGCCCGCCGTCCGGCCGGTGGACGCCGGCGAGGATCTTGACAAGGGTCGACTTACCGGCACCGTTCTCGCCGACGAGGCCGTGTACCTCGCCGCCGAACAGCTCGATATCGCCGTCCTCGAGCGCGTGGACAGCGCCGAAGCTCTTTTGAGCGTGCTCGAGAGAGAGCAGTGGTTCGGGTTGCGTTGTCGTCAAAACGGTCGCAGTGAGGGGGGCGCTCGCCATCGGCGCCCCCCTCGTCTGCTCGTCCTAGAACTTGAACTTGTCGACGTTCTTGATGGTGAACGTGAACGGCGGTCCGAGAATAACCTGCGGCCGCTTGTCCGGGCCGTTGATGATCTTGTACTTGCCAAGCTTGCCGGCCGTGAACGTCTGGCCGACCTTGCCGGTGACCTTGCCGTCGGCGAACGCCGCAATCGCGTAGCCCGCGAGATACCCGAGGTCCTCGGGGTTCCAGAGCTGGAACGCAGTCACCGTCTTGTCATGCACGTACTTCTTCATCTGGCTCGGCAGACCGAGGCCCGTAAGCACGACCTTCCCCTTGTACTTCGAGGTGGAGAGGTATTGCGCCGCCGACGAGATCCCGACGGTCGTGGGCGACTCGATCCCCTTCAGGTTCGGGTACGCCTGCAGCATGCTCACCGTCGCTTGCCGTGACTGAGCCGGGTTGTCGTTGCCGTAGTAGACCTTCACGAGCCTCATGTTCTTGTAGACCGGCTTCTTCAGTTCGAGCTTCATGTACTTGATCCACGCATTCTGGTTCGTGGCCGTCGACGCCGCCGACAGAATCGCGAACTGGCCCTTGTAGTTCATCAGCTTGCCCAACAGCTTGATCTGGCTCCGGCCGATCGTCGGGGTGTCCGCCTGATTGATGAAGAGCTGGCGGCAGTTGACGTCCGAGTCGAACGCGATGACCTTCGTGCCCTGCGCCTGGGCCTGCTTGAGCGCCGGACACACGGCCTGCGGGTCGTTGCCGGCGATGACGATGCCTGCCGCATGCGCCTGGATCGCAGCCTGGATCGCCGGTTGCTGAGCCGCAGCGGTGTCCTGCGTGCCAGAGGCGACGACCTGCTTGTGACCGAGCTTCGTGAGGGCGATCTTGCCGCCACGGTCGGCGATGACCTCGTACGGGTTGAGCGTGTCCTTCGGGATGAAGTAAAACGTCTTGCCGGCCGTCGAGCGGCTATTGACCGCCAGCGCGGCCGTCGCGGCGACTCCTGCAACGAGCACCGCCGCCGCCATAATCGTCCATCTGCGCTTTTGCATTGATGGTTCCTTTCGCGTGCGGATTGACTGACGAATCGGTTGGATCGTGCGCCTCCTTCGCACTACCTGGGGTAGGCGGCGGTGACACCGCCGTCGACGTTGATCACGTTTCCGGTCGACTTAGCCGAGCGGGGGCCGGCGAGAAAGGCGATCGCCTCGGCCACGTCCTCCGGATAAACACTGACTCCGAGCTTGGTTCGCCCGCTGTAGAAACTCTGGAGGTCATCTTCAGTAACGCCATACGTGCTGGCGCGTTCCGCCTTCCAGTCCGACGACCAGATACCCGAGCCCTGGATCACGGCATCTGGGTTGACCGTGTTGACGCGAATCCCGTGAGGCCCGCCCTCTTCCGCAAGGCAACGCGCGAGATGCAGCGAGGCCGCCTTTGCGGATGAATACGCTGCGGCGTTCGCCCCGGCGACCAGCGCGTTCTTCGATCCCACGAAGACGATCGAGCCGCCGCGGTCCTGCTTGAGCAGGACGCGAAACGCTTCACGGGCGCACAGGAAGTAGCCGCGTGCGAGGACCGCGTAATTGAGCTCCCACTCCTCGAGCGTCGTCTCCGTGACCGGCGCGCTCGTCGCGAGCCCGGCCGAGGCGACGAGTATGTCGAGCCCCCCGTATTCCAGAACCGTCCGCTCCATCATCTCGGCGACCGCGTTCTCGTCTGTGACATCAACATGGGCCGCAACCGCACGGCGGAGGCCGCAAGCACTGACTATCTCCTCGGCAACCGCCTCGGCTCCCTCGCGGTTGAGGTCGGCGACGACCACATGCGCCCCAAGGTGGGCGAGCAACCGGGCGGTCGCACGCCCGATGCCGCTCGCTCCCCCGGTAATGACGGCGATCCGGCCCGCGAGCTCCCGAGGCGGCGGGGCCTGCGCGAGCTTGTACCGCTCCAAGGGCCAGTACTCGATCGCGAATGCCTCGGCCTCGGTGAGCGAGCGGAAGCCGCCGATCGAATCGGCCGCGTCCTCCACTGCGATCGCGCGATGGTAGAGATCACGAGCCGTCCGCGCCCGTGTCGCGTCGGTGCCGCTGGTGACGATGCCGACGCCGGGGATCAGAACAACCCGGGGACCTGTCGGATCCATCGGAAAAGGTCGACTCTCGTCGCTGACGTTGCGTTCGTAATACTCGCGGTACCACCCCGCATACGCATCGACGCCGTCGCGGAGAGCACCAGTCAGCTCTGCGGCTCCAGTGCTCGACGGATCGAACTCGATCGCGAGTGGCTTGTGTTTCGTGTTGATCAAATGATCGGGGCAGGGTGCACCGACTTGACTCACGTCGGGGGCGCGTACCGAAGAAGCGAACGCGACTGCCTCCGAACTACGGTCGACTTCGAGCACCACGCCGTCCGCGTCGGCCAACAGTGCTCCGCGGAGTGCTGGCAGCGACGCCAGGAGGAGGAACTGAGCGTCTTGCTCACCGCACTCCGCGACCTTCGGGCCTCCCAGCCCGAAGTGGCCGGCGCCGGCCTTCTCGATCGCGCGCGCGGCACGGGAGACGAACTCGATCGTGCGCCGGTAGCTCTCTTCACCCGACTCCCCCCAGGTCACCAGCCCATGCTTCTCGAGCAGCACCGCGTGGGCCGATGGGTTGGCGTCCAACAGCTCGGCGATTCGACGTGACATATCGAATCCCGGACGCTGATAGTCGAGCCAGACAGCCTGTTCGCCGAACGTCTCTTCGGCCAACTTGCGCCCGTTCGGTGAGGACGTCAACGCGATGATTGCGTCCGGGTGAGTGTGGTCGACTTGGGGGGCGGCGATGAACGCGTGTAAGAGCGTCTCGATCGACGGGCGCGGCTGGTTGGGGTCGAGTGCACAGCGGCGTAGAAAGTCGACCATCGCCGTGTCGTCCATCTCCTCGCGCCGACGAAGGGGGATGATCTCGTCGAGCCGCAGGACGGCGAATCCACCAGGGGCGATCGACGCGAGGTCGGTGCCAGAGCCTTTCACCCAGAGCACGCGCTGCTCGCGGCCCGCATGGTCGACCGCCGTGCCCTTCGAGGACGTGTTGCCACCACCCTGGTTGGCCAAAGCACGGTCCGATCCGAGGAGATTCGAGCGATAAACGAGGGCGTCGAGGGAACTCAAACCTGCGGAGCTTGCGTCGTCCCACCGATCCTCCGGCGCGGGAATCCTGCCGATCATTTTTGCGAGGCTCATAGGCCGTCCTTTGGCCTATGAGCGGTGGAAGGGGCGTAAGGGGAAACCGGGCGGTTTCCCCACTCTTTCTCCTCAGGGGTGGTGGCGGCGGTCGCATCGCCACCACCCCTGAGGCGACACCTAAAGAAGGGGGCTCGTGGGGGAAACATGGTTTCCCCCACGGGAGCGAGCCGAAGGCGAGGGACGCTCATGCCCCCACCTCCAACGTCGGCAAGGCGACGGCCCTCGCGAACCGCTCCCTCGCCTCTCGCCAGACCGCCGTGTCCTGCGGCTCGTAGATCGTCGGTGCGAACGATGCGCGCACGATCTCGCGTCCTTCGTCGATCGACGCAAGCTCGCCGAGCGACATCGCCTGGACGAGGAAGTTGCCCAGGAGGGTCGCCTCTTCCGGGCCGGCCAAGACAGGGAGCCCGGCGGCGCCTGCGGTCCAACGGCAGAGCAGGTCGTTGCGCGAACCGCCACCGACGAGATGAATTTCCTCCGGAGCGGTGCCGGTGACGGACGCGAGTACGTCGATCGTTTGCGCGTGCTTGAGCGCGAGGCTCTCGAGGATGCAGCGGACGACCGCACCGGGCTCGAATGGCTCGGGCTGACCTGTGTGAGCGCAGAACGCGCGCACACGCGCCGGCGTGTCGCCCTGATCGGAGAAGGCCGGATCGTTCGGCTCGATCAGCGACCGCAGCGCGGGGGCTTCCTTCGCGAGCGCGACGAGCTGGTCGAACGAATAGTCATGTCCCTCGAGCGCCCAGGCGCGGCGGCACTCATGCAGCAGCCACAGTCCGGTTACGTTACGCAGGAGCCGGAACGTAGAGCCAACGCCGCCCTCGTTGGTCAGGTTGGCGGCGAAACTTGCATCGCTGATCACAGGCTGCTGAACCTCCAGCCCCACGAGCGACCAGGTGCCGGCGCTGATGAACGCGGAACTCGGCCGACGGAACGGCACTGCGGCGACAGCCGAACCGGTGTCGTGGGTCGCGACGGCGACGACAACCGCGGCACCGAGCCCCGTGTCCGTCGCCACCCGGTCGCTAAGCCGTCCGAGCTTCGTCCCCGGCCGCACCACCTCGGGCAGCAACCGCGTGGGCACGTCGAGCCGCTCGAGCACGTCAACCGCCCACGTCCCGGTGCGCGGGTCGAAGCACTGCGTCGTCGTCGCGTTGGTGAGCTCAGACGTGCGCGCACCGCAGAGCCAGTAGTGCATCAGATCCGGGATCAACAGCAGCGTCTCGGCGACCTCGAGCGCAGGGTCGTGTTCTGCAGCCATTGCGCCCAGCTCGAACACCGTGTTGATCGGGATGAGCTGGATGCCCGTGCGCTCGTAGAGATCCCGCGCGGGCACCTCCGCCAGCACGCCTTCCACCGCGCGCGCACGACGGTCGTCGCGGTAGTGGACCGGATTCTGCAAAAGCCGGCCGTTCTGGTCCAGCAGGCCGAAATCGACCCCCCATGAATCGGCCGCTACCGAGTCGACGGCACCGGCCTCCCGGGCCGCTGCCCGCAGACCGTCGATCACGTCTTGGTAGAGACGGAGGATGTCCCAGTTGAGCGTGTTCCGCGTTCTGACCGGAACGTTCGGGAAGCGATGCACGTTCGAGACGGTCAGACGCTCGCCGTCGAAGCGGCCGACGGCCACCCTTCCGCTCTGAGCGCCGAGGTCGATTGCGGCGAACGTCGCCATCAGCCGCCGGCCTCGTCGTTGCGGACTGCGCGACGAAGGTCGCGCGGCCGGAGCGGCAGCGGCTCTCGCGGACCCGGGTCGACGGTGAGGACGTCGACGCCGGCCGCACGCCACACCCCGACCTCGGCGGCGGGCGCGCTCGAATCCGTCACGATCCCGGCCAGGTCCTCGGCCCGGACGAATGCGAGCAGTGCGCTGCGATGCCACTTGGTGCCGTCGAAGATTCCATACACCTGCTCGCACGCATCCGCCATCTCCTGCTTGATGCTGACCTCGTCGGGATTGAGGTCCATCAGGCCTCGGGAGATGCTCAACCCACGCGCGCCGAGAAAGCCCTTGTTGATCCGCGTCGTCCGCAGGACGTCCGCGCCGAGATCCCCGACGAGAGACATCGCCGAGAGCCGCAGCATCCCGCCTGTCACGAGCACCGTAATGCCCGGGGCATCGGCGAGCGCCGTCGCGACGAGCAGGCCGTTCGTGACGACTACCAACTCGCGCTTGGAGCGAAGCTCGAGGGCGAGGTAGTAGGCGGTCGTGCTCGCGTCGAGGGCGATAGCCTCGCCCTCGCCGACCATCGCCGCCGCCGCGCGGGCGATCGCGCGCTTCCGCTCGACCTCGAGGCGTAAGCGGTGATCGAACCCCACCTCCGACTGCCCCAGCTGCAAGGCCCTGACACCGCCGCGAATGCGCGCGACGAGGCCCTGCTTGGCCAGCGTAGTCAGGTCGCTGCGCACGGTCACCTCCGAGACTGCGAAGGCTTCCGAAAGTTCCGCAACCGGTAGATAATCGCGACTCTCGAGCAGGTGTAAAACGTGCTGCATGCGCTCCTGCTGCGTCAAATTGCGAAGATCTTCTGAGGCGCCGATTGCGCGACCTTACTCCTGCCCCTCCGGACAAGTCAAGAGATACGAGCTGCTGACTTACGAAACGATCCGAAACGAAAGCGAACTCGTAATTCGGCCGCGGATACGTCAGACTCGCCGCTGATGAACGGCGACGCCATGTTCTCGCGCCTCGATGCACTCGAGATCGAGACCCCGTCGTGGGGGTACGGAAACTCGGGGACGCGCTTCCACGTCTACCCGTGGCCAGGCGCCGCCCGCACCGTCTGGGAGAGGATCGACGACGCAGCACTCGTCCACGAGTTGGCCGGCTGCTGCCCGAGCGTGGCTTTGCATATCCCATGGGATACCGTCGACGATTGGAGCGCCCTCGGCGACTACGCACGCGGTCGGGGCATCCGGATCGGTGCAGTCAACCCGAACCTTTTCGGGGACGACTCCTTTCGTCTTGGCAGCCTCGCCAACCCCGACCCAGCCATTCGGCGCCGCGCACTCGAGCACTGCATCGAATGCGTCGAGATCGCGCGACAGCTTGGTTCGACGATCGTCAGCCTCTGGCTCGCCGACGGAACGAACTATCCGGGGCAAGACGACCTGCGAGGCCGTCATGCTCGGCTCCTCGCAGGGCTCGAAGAGCTTTACGCGGTTCTATCCCCCGACCAGCAACTGCTTGTCGAGTACAAATTCTTCGAGCCCGCCTTCTACAGCACCGACCTGCCCGACTGGGGAACCGCGGCCCTAGTCTGCCGGCGCCTTGGCCCGCAGGCGCGGGTGCTCGTCGACACCGGACACCATCCGCAGGGCACGAACATCGAGCAGATCGTGGCGCTGCTGGTGGCTGAAGGCCTGCTCGGCGGCTTCCATTTCAACAACCGCAAGTACGCCGACGACGACCTGATCGCCGGGTCCGTCGACCCGTTCGAGTTGTTCCGGATCATGCATGAGATCGCCCTCGCTGAGGTCGAGGCGTCGACCGCATTCATGATCGACCAGTCGCACAACGTCGAGGGAAAGATCGACGCGATGCTCCAGTCGGTCATGAACATCCAGACGGCGTACGCGAAGGCGCTCTTGATCGACGAGGCCGTCCTTTCGACGGCGCAGGCAGAAGGGGACGTGCTCGGCGCCCATCGGACGCTCACCGACGCATTTGAGACGGACGTACGTCCGGTCGTCGCCCGATGGCGAGCGAATAAAGGGCTCGACCCCGACCCGGTCCGGGCGTTCCGGGACGGCGGTTACGCCGAGCAGAGAGCGCGCGAGCGCGGTACCGCTCGAGTCGAGAGCGCCTACGAGAAGCAGTGAGTCCGCCAACTGCCAAGGGACGTTGGAGGTCGACCTCCAACCACGGACAGGGGTAACGACCCGTCGAGCAGCGCGCGACCTACGACGGCTCCCTCACAGCCGACCGCGGCGACGGCGGCGAGGTCGGACTCGGAGCGGATTCCGCCTGCAGCGAGCACCGGCAAACCCGAGGCGTCGCTGACCTCGCGTAAGAGATCCAGATCCGGTCCGGTGAGCATCCCGTCGCGCTCGATCGCCGTGCACAGGATCCGCGACACGCCGGCCGCGGCGCAACCCCGCGCAACTTCGGCCGCGTCCAGACCGGTGTCCTCGAACCACCCACGAGCTGCCACGCGCCCGCCGCGGACATCGATCGCGACGACGAGCCTCTCACCGAGCTCAGCGGCGAATCGTTCGAGAGCTTCTGCATCCGCGGCTGTCCCGACAACGACACGCGCGGCGCCTGCGGCGAGGAGCTGCGCGGCGTCGGTCGGAGAGCGGATCCCGCCGGACGCCTGCAGCTTCGCGGGAGCGGCCGCCTCGGCGAGACGGGCGACGACGTCTGGCCTGATCCGGCCCCAGCGGGCGCCGTCGAGGTCGACGACGTGAATCAGTCGCGCACCCGCGGCGACGAATCGCCGAACCAGTTGTTCCGGTTGCGCCCGCGCCGCCACGCGGCTGAAGTCCCCTTGCTCGAGCCGCACGGCCTCCTTCCCGAGCAGATCGACCGCGGGAAGCACCTGGAATGTCCTTTCCGCCATGTTAGTATGCTAATACAGCATTCAATCCGAGCCGGGGAGATCGCAGCCGTGGCGGAAGGGTCACATCCCGAATGGGAAACGAAAGAGACACGAGACCTGCTCAAGACGATCGTCTCGCTCCGGACCGTCGACGAGGCCGAGAGATTCCTCCGCGATCTCTGCACGCTCTCCGAGCTGGAAGCGATGACACACCGCTGGCAGGCCGCACAGCTGGTCGACAGCGGGCTGCCGTACCACGAGGTGAGCAAGAGAACGGGCGCGTCGACGACGACCGTGACCCGAGTGGCCCACTGGCTGCGCCACGGCGAGGGCGGCTATCGACTGATGATCGACCGGCGGCAGCGCCGCCCCGCGCGGACCGCCTGACGATCGCGATCCCCGTCAAGGGGCGCCTGCGCGAGCCTTCCGTCGCCCTGTTGGAAGACGCGGGCCTCGGACCGGAGCAGCCGGGCGAGCGCGCGCTCGCCTTCCCCTGCCGCAACGCACCGGTCGACGTGCTGCTCGTCCGTGCTGCCGATGTGCCCGAGTACGTGCAGGACGGAGTCGTCGACTGCGGCGTCACGGGTGCCGATCTCGTCCGCGAGCGCGGCGCCGACGTGGAGGAACTGCTTCGCCTGGGCTTCGGCGCCTGCACGCTCGAAGCCGCCGTGCCGGAGGAGTCGACCGCGCGCACGCTCGCAGATCTCGATGGCCTGCGCGCCGCAACGGTGTATCCGCGCCTGGCGCGCGCGACGCTTCGCGAACACGGCGTCGAGGTAGAGCTCGTCGAGGTCACAGGGTCCGTCGAGGTGGCACCGCGGCTGCGGCTCGCCGATGCGATCGTCGATCTCGTGTCGAGCGGCAACACCCTGCGCACCAACGGGCTGCGCTCGCTCGGCGTGCTCTTCTCGTCCGAGGCGACGCTGATCTCCCGCCCGAACGGCGGCGACGACCGCGCTCACCGGTTGGCGGGAATCCTGCGCAGCGTCGTCGACGCCCGCGCGGCGCGGTACCTGATGCTGAACGCGCCCGAGAGTGCACTCGACGAGATCTGCGCGATCGTTCCCGGCTCGCGAGCACCGAGCGTGCTGCCGCTCACCGAGCCCGGCATGGTCGCCGTGCACGCTCTTGTTCCCGCGGCCGACGTCTGGCGCCTCCTGCCGCAACTCGAGGCCGCCGGCGGCTCGTCGATCCTGCTCCTGCCCGTGGAGAGAATGCTCGCATGAAAACGGTCGAGCGAATAGTGCGCGACGTCCGCGAACGTGGAGACGCAGCGTTGTGGGAATGGTCCCTCCGCCTCGACGACGCCGCACCCGCCCGTGCCGAGCCTGCCGACGGGTTGCCGACCGAGTCGCTGCTCGCGCTCGCAGATGCGGTCCGACGCTGGCACGAGCTCCAGCGCCCGCCCGACATCAGCCTCGAGATTGCGCCGGGCGTCGAGCTCGAGCGGCGCTGGGTGCCGCTGCACTCGGTCGGCATCTATGTCCCCCGCGGTCTCGTGTCGACCCTCGTCATGTGCGCAGTACCGGCGCAGGTCGCAAAGGTCGAACGGATCGTCGTGATGACGCCGCCCGAGGGCTCCGGTCTTGTCGCCGCGGCGGCCAAGGCGCTTGGCGCCGGTGCAGAAGTGTGGGCGGTCGGTGGTCCTCAGGCCATTGCGGCGCTCGCGTACGGAACGGACTCGATTGAGCGCGTGGACAAGATCGTGGGGCCGGGCAATGCCTACGTGAACGAGGCCAAGCTGCTGGTCGCGGGCGACGTGGCGATCGATCTCCCGGCGGGACCGTCCGAGGTGGTCGTCCTGGTGGGCGAGGACGCGGACCGGCAGGTCGCCGAGTTGGAGCTTGCGGCGCAGGCCGAGCATGGACCCGACACGATCTGCCGGATCGTGGATGTCAACGGCGACGTTGAGCACGCGCTCGCGAAGATCGAGGCCCTTGCGCCCGAGCATCTCGTCCTGCTCGGTGTCGACGCCGAGGCGCTCGCACCCCGCATTCGCAATGCCGGCGCGGTCTTCGTCGGGCAGTGGTCCGCCGTTGCCGCAGGCGATTACGCGACCGGAGGCAATCACGTCCTCCCCACGGGCGGCTGGGCGCGCGCGGTCGGCGGACTGGGGCTGGAGAGCTTCATGAAGCCGGTGACCGTCCAGCGGCTCACGCGCACCGGCCTCGCCCGGGTGCGACCGGTCGTCGAAGCACTGGCCGCTGTTGAAGGAATGCCGGCGCACGCGGAGGCGATGCGCAGATGAGGACGCTGCCGGCCGCGTTCGCGGCATACAAGTGGGCGCCATCGACCGAGGAGCTTGCGCGCCGCGTCGGACTCGATCCGGTCGACATCGTGCGCTTCGACGGGAATGTTCCCGGGTCGCCCGCTGCGTCCGCTCGTCCGGCGACGGTCGCCGCGGCCCTGGCGCGCGTGAACGAGTACGCGCACGGCGGCTACCCCGAGCTGCTCCGCGCGATCGCCGACTACGCCGGCGTCGAGCCGGAGAACATCGCCCTCGGCGCCGGCGCCGACGATCTCATCCTGCTCTGCGCGCGCGCGTTCGCCGGGCCGGGCGATCAGGCAGCGATCGCGGACGAACCCACGTACCCGCTTTTCGCCATCGCCGTCGCGCTCGCGGGCGCGGAAGTCGGAACAGACGATCCGGTCGTCACCTTTTGCTGCCGACCGAACAACCCGACCGGAGCGCTCGACCCGCTGCCAGTTGCGCGGCCGCTCGTCGTCGACGAGGCCTACTGGGAGTACGCCGGCGAAACGGCGGCCGGGCTGATCAATGACGGTGTGATCGTCCTGCGGACCTTCTCGAAGGCGTTCGGACTAGCGGGTGCGCGCATCGGTTACGCACTCGCCGACACCGAAACGGCAGCCGAGCTCAATCGTCGCCAGGCGCCGCAACAAGTGTCCGCGATCTCCGCCGCACTCGCGCTCGCGGGCCTCGCCGACCTACCCGACGTCACCGACCAGGTCGAGGAACGAGACCGACTGGCGCGCGCGCTGGGTGCGCTCGGGCTCGAACCGCTGCCGTCTCGAACCAACTTCCTGTTCGTGCCGGTCGACGACCCGGAGAGCGTCGGCGAGGCGTTGCTGCGCCGCGGGCTCGTCGTTCGTGTCTTCCTGGACGGAATCCGTTTCAACGTGCGGGACAGCGAAGACGACGACCTCCTACTGGAGGGACTCGCGCACGTGCTCGAGCGCCCGGCGCCGGTCGCACCCGCGGGCACGCGGAAGACGTGGGTGCTTCGTGCGACCGCGGAGACGCGCATCCGTGTGCGCCTGTCGCTCGACGGCGCGAGCCGTGTGCGGATCTCGACGGGCGCGGGTCTCTACGACCACCTGCTCGAGCAGCTCGCGTTTCACGCCGGCTTCGACCTCGTCCTCGAGGCGGTGGGCGATCTGGAGACCGGACCGCACCACACCGTCGAGGACGCTGCACTCGCACTCGGCGAGGCGCTCGATCGCGCGCTCGGCGACCGGCGCGGCATCGCGCGCTACGGGGACGCCGTCGTCCCGATGGACGATGCGCTCGCCCGCGCCTCAATCGACCTCGGCGGCCGCGCGTGGGCGGACATTCGTCTCGAGCGCGAGCCCGGGCTCGCACAGCACGCGCTGCAGAGTCTTGCGCAGACCGGACGTCTCGCGTTGCACGTCGAGTCGACCGGCACCGACGAGCACCACGTTGCCGAGGCTGCCTTCAAAGCAGTCGGCCGGGCACTCCGCACGGCAGTTCGCGCCGAAGGCGCAGGTATTCCTTCGACGAAAGGCGTCTTGTGAAGGTCGCCGTCTGCGACTACGGCGCCGGCAACGTTCGGTCCGTCCTTGCCGCGTTCGCACGCCTGGACGCGGACGTCCGCATTGCCGACACTCCGGACGCAATCGCCACGGCCGACCTCGCCGTCCTGCCCGGTGTTGGCTCTGCAGGGAGCGCAATGGCCGTCCTCCACGAGCGCGGGCTCGACGAGGCTCTACGCGCGCGGGTCGCCGGCGGCGGAGCGACGCTCGGGATCTGCCTGGGGCTGCAATTGGCGCTCGATCGGAGCGACGAGGACGGCGGAGTGAAAGGGTTGGGCCTACTTCCCGGCCGCGCTGTCCTGCTGCGGGAAGGGCGGGTGCCGCGGATCGGCTGGGCACAGGTCGAGCCCGGCGGCGAGGCGTACTACTTCGCGCACTCCTACGCAGCGGAGACTCCTACCGCGTCGGCGACATCCGAGGGGATCGTCGCCGAGGCGCGGTTCGGTAGCTTCGTCGGCGTCCAGTTCCACCCCGAGAAGAGCGGAGCCGCGGGCGCTCGGTTCCTGAAGCGATGCCTCTCCCCCGTCTGATCCCCTGCCTGGACGTCGCCGCGGGGCGCGTCGTCAAAGGCGTGCGCTTCGAGGACCTCCGCGACGCGGGCGACCCGGTCGAACTCGCGGCGGTCTATTCCGACGCCGGCGCCGACGAGCTGGTCTTCCTCGACGTCAAGGCGACCCTGGAGGAACGCCCGGCCCTGCTCGAGCTCGTTGCGCGCGTGGCCGAGCGGCTCGCGATTCCGTTCACCGTCGGAGGCGGCGTGCGCAGCGCGGCCGACGGTGCCGCCCTTCTGCGCGCCGGGGCGGACAAGGTCTCGGTCAACACTGCCGCGCTAGCGCGGCCAACTCTCATCTCCGAGCTCGCGGGCCTGCTCGGCTCGCAGGCGGTTGTCGTGGCGATCGATGCAGCCGAGGGGAAGGCAAGGTCCCACGCCGGGACCGAGCCGACCGGACGGAGCGCGGTCGCCTGGGCACGCGAAGCGGAGGAGCGTGGAGCAGGCGAGATCCTCCTGACCTCGATGGCCGCCGATGGCACTCGAGCGGGCTACGACCTCGAGTTGACGGCCGCGGTCGCAGCTGCCGTCTCGGTACCGGTGATCGCGTCCGGCGGCGCGGGCGGCGCGCGACACATCGCCGCTGCACTGGAGGTTGCGCAGGCCGCCCTGCTCGCGTCGATCCTCCATGAGCGGCCCGACGGTTTGACATCGCTGCGGCAGGAGCTGCACGGGCTGGGGGTCCCATTGCGAGATGCAGCGTGAGCTACGCGCGGCGATCGTCCAGGATGCGGACAACGACCGTGTGCTGATGCTCGCCTGGATGGACGAGGAGGCGCTCGGGCTGACACGTGAGCGTGGCGAAGCGCATTTCTTCAGCCGCTCTCGCGATCGTCTGTGGCACAAGGGCGAGACGTCCGGAAACACGCTCGCGGTCGAGGAGTTGAGGGAGGACTGTGACGGCGACGCGATCCTGCTCCGGGTACGCCCCGCCGGTCCTGCCTGCCACACCGGGTCGATGTCGTGCTTCGCTCCCTGGTTGTGGCGCGTCGTAGCCGAGCGTGCCGCGACCAGACCCGAAGGCTCGTACGTGACCGCATTGCTCGAACAGGGCGCGGACACCGCCGCACGCAAAGTAGGTGAGGAAGGGTTGGAGGCGGCGCTGGCCGGAGCGGGAGAAAGCGATGAGCGACTCGTCTCCGAGCTCGCTGACCTCTGGTTCCACAGCTACGTCCTGCTCGCTGCGCGCGGGCTCGATCCTGCCGCGGTCGAACGGGAGCTCCAGAATCGCCACGAGCAGGCACAGTCATCGTCGTGAACACGGAAGTACGCGCGGAGGCTGACGCCCCGCTCCGCCGCGACGTTCGTCTGCTCGGCGCGGTGTTGGGCAAGGTCCTGGTCGAGCAGGAAGGCGACGAGCTGCTCGAGGCTGAGGAACGGATCCGGCTGCGTTCGCGCGACGCGCGCGCAACCGGCGACGTCGACGCTGTCCGCGACGCCGTGCGGATGCTGCCGCCTGGCGATCAGGCCAACGTTCTGCGAGCCTTCGGTCTCTACTTCCAGCTGGTCAACATCGCCGAGCAGCATCACCGACTGCGCCGCAGACGGCAGTACGCCGCGGAGGATCAGCAGGCGCCGCGCGAGTCTCTCGCCGATGCATTCGAGCGCCTACGCGACGTTCCCGCCGACGAGATCCGTGCACGCGTGTCACGACTTTCGCTCGAGCTCGTTCTGACCGCGCATCCCACCGAAGCAACGAGGCGGACCTATCTGCTCGCGCATCTGCGTGTCGCCGAGCTGCTCGCGGCGCTCGACACCGCTGCCTCCACCCAGGAGGAGGAGCACATCGAGGGCGAGCTCGGAGAGCAGATCACGATCCTCTGGCAGACCGACGAGGTTCGTCACGGACGGCCGCGCCTCACCGACGAGATCCGACACGGGCTCTGGTTCTTCGAGCACAGCCTGCCGGACGCAGCCGAGCGGCTGCTCGCCGAGTATCAGGCCCGACTGCCGGATGCGCCGTCACCGCTGTCGTTCGGTACCTGGATCGGCGGCGACATGGACGGCAATCCCGCCGCGGGCGCAGAGACGATTCGCGAGGCGCTCGATCGCGCGCGCGAGCTTGCGCTCGGACGTTACCGCAGCGACGTGCGCGAGCTTGCGGTCGCGCTCGCGATGCACCGCTCGCTCGTGGAGGTGTCGCCCGAGCTGGACGAGTCGATCGCGCGCGACGAGCGCGAGTTGCCGGACTACGCCGGAACAATCGGCCGACGAAGCGAGCTCGAGCCCTACCGACGCAAGCTTTCGTTCATCTGGTGGCGGCTCGGAAACAATGGCTACGACCACCCCGCCCAGCTGCTCGCGGATCTCGACGTGCTCGCCCGGAGCCTGACTGCTCACGGTGGCACGCGCATCGCAGCCGGCCGGCTGGCGGCCCTGCGGCGGCGGGTCGAGATCTTCGGTTTCCACCTCGCCAAGCTCGACGTGCGGCTCCACGCGAACGAACTACGTGAGTCCGGGGCGCGGACGCGTGAGGCGCTGGCAGCCGCCTCCGACGTCAGGAGGCGGCACGGACCGGAAGCGCTCGACACGGTGATCGTCTCAGGCACGACGTCCGCCGCCGACGTCCTCACCGTCCTCGATCTGAGTGACGAGCCGCTCTCCGTCGTTCCCCTGTTCGAGACGATCTCGGATCTCGGCCGCGCGCCGGCCGTCGTCCGCGAGCTGCTCGCCGATCCGCGTTTCGCACAACGCGTGGAGGATCGCAAGCGTCGCCTCGAGGTGATGGTCGGCTATTCCGACTCCGGCAAGGACGGCGGCTTCCTCGCTGCACAATGGGCGATCTACCGCGCGCAGGAACAGCTCGTCGAGGTCGCGCGAGAGGCCGAGGTCGAGCTGACCATCTTCCACGGGCGCGGCGGGAGCCCGGGCCGGGGCGGCGGGCCGACGCACGCCGCGATCCTCGCGCAGCCCGCCGGCCACCCGCCGGGCCGGCTGAAGCTCACCGAGCAGGGCGAGACGATCTCGTTCAAGTACGGCCTCCCCGGTCTGGCCCATCGCAACCTCGAAGCCGCGCTGGCCGGGACGCTCCTCGCAGCGTTTCCGGAGGTCTCCGCGCACCCGCCGACCGAGGTGGAGCGCGCCGCGCTCGACGAGCTCGCTGAGCTGGCCGGGGAGCGGTACCGCGCGTTCGTGCACGAGGAGCCGTTGTTCGTGGACTTCTTCCGTGCTTTCACCCCCGTGGACGAGCTCGCCCTGCTCGAGATCGGGTCACGCCCGTCGCGACGGCCGGAGAGCGCCGACTTCCTTGGCTCGCTGCGCGCGATTCCCTGGGTGTTCGCGTGGACGCAGAACCGAACGATCCTGCCCGCCTGGTTCGGCTGCGGCGCCGCCCTCGGCAGCCTGGTCGACGCCGGAAAGGTCGACACCCTGCGCCGGCTCTACGCTCGCCTGCCGTTCTTTTGCTCACTTGTGGACACGCTCGAGATGACCCTGGCGAAGTCAAGCCTCGAGATCGCAGCGCAATACGTGGAGCTCGTCCCGGCGAGGCTCGGGCCCGAGCGCCTCTACGCCGAGATCGCCTCCGAGCACGAGCGGACGGTCGACGCCGTGCTGGAGACGCTCGAAACGCGCACGCTGCTCGAACGGCAGCCGGTGCTGCGCCGTTCGATCCAGCTGCGTAATCCGTACGTTGATCCGATGAACGCGATCCAGGTCGAGCTGCTGCGCCGCTTTCGCGGCGGCGACGACGAGGCGCGGCTGCCACTGATGCGGTCGATCGCCGGCATCGCCGCGGCCTTGAGGAACACCGGGTGAGTGTCGGATGTTTGCGCGGCGCGCCGACGTGGAGTACCGTTGTCGGCTCGATGGCGCGCGCGATCCTTCCTTGCCTCACCTTTATCGCGATTGCGCGCCCGCAAATGCGCTAGCCGGCCTTTCGCCTCCCCCGCCCCGCCGACTAGCACCAGCATCAGAGGTGGGGAAATGAGTCGCACTGCGCTGCGCTGCCGTCTCTGTGAGCGAACGCAGCCGCTCTCGCCGCGCTCGATCTGCCCGACTTGTCACGGCCCTCTCGACGTCGAGTACGACCTCGAGCGCCTGGCGCTGAGAACAGAAGACGACCAAGCGCCGCGCTCGATGTGGCGGTACGCCGAGCTCCTTCCGCACGTTCCGGCGGACCTTTCGACACCCGGGTTGACGCCGCTCGTCCAGGCGCCGCGCCTGTCGCAGGCGCTCGGGATCCATCTGCTGCTCAAGCTCGAGGACGCCAACCCGACGCATTCCTTCAAAGACAGGATCGCAGCGAGCGCCATCGCCGCTGCGCAGGCGTACCACTTCGAGACGCTCTGCTGCTCGTCGACGGGGAACCTCGGCGAAGCGCTCGCGGCGCGTTGTGCCAGCGTCGGTCTCGAGACAGTGCTCCTCTGCCCGGCCGGCGAACCGCCGACGGTCGCGACCGCAAGCTACGGCGCGAAGATCCTCAGGGTCGCGGGCACGTTCGACGACTGTCGCACGCTCGAGCGGCGACTCGAGGGGCTCTTTCCGTGGGGTTTCGTCGAAGGCAACCTGCATGCGCTCGCCTCGGAAGGGGCGAAGACGATTGCCTACGAAATCGCAGAGCAGCTCGGCTGGCAACTACCCGACGCTGTCATCTCCCCGGCTGCATCGGGAACGCTGTTCGCAAAGCTCGCGCAGGGGTTCGACGAGCTGACCGCGCTCGAAGCGGCGACTGGCACGCGCCCGCGGTTGTACGGGGCGCAGGCCGGCGGCTGCCCTCCACTCGCAACAGCCTGGGCGGACGACCGGCCGCTGTCGAAGGTGCTCCCGGACACCGAGGTCCGGTCGCTCGCGATCGGGGATCCTGCCTACGGCGAGCTGGCGGTCGGCGCCGCGCGGATGTCCGGGGGAGCGATCAACGCAGTGCCTGAAGAAGAGATCGCCGAAAGCACGAGGTTCTTTGCACAGATGACCGGCGTGCATGCCGACTCGGCCGGCGGCGTCGCGTTCGGCGCGCTACTCGAGCTCGTCCGCAGAGGAGACATACAGCCTGGGGAGCGGGTGGTTCTCGTCGTCACGGGAACCGGGCTGAAACCGTACGGCTACGACGTCGACTATTCGCCGCAGGAAGTGACGAACGACGTCGACGAGGTGCTCGCCGTGCTCGGCGTCAGCTAGATCGCAAGGTCATCTGCGCAACCGCGTCCCTCCAGCTCCGGTCGATTCGTTTGGGGCCGCGCGATTCTGTCGCAGTTCCAACAGCAGCCGTCGTCACAGCGACGTCACAGTTTCGTTTCCGTGCCTGGCACCGGTACGTGTCCGGAAGATCGTCTGCCTTCGCCACGGAGCCCGCTGGAGCGAGACGCCCTCGGCACAGCGACGTCACAGTTTCGTACCCGTGCCTGGCACCGGTACGTGCCCGGAAGAGCGTCTACCTCCGCGACGGGAGTCTCCTAGCGCGAGACACCCACGTCACAGCGACATCCGACAGGGGAGGGCACGGCCTGCCGACACTCGAACACGCCGCTCAGCGATTCGAGTAATGATCCGATGGATCGGAGGGGCCGTGACGTGACCCGCATGCTCGCATTGCCATTCGTCCTGTTCGCGGCTCAGCCGTTCAATTCGTCGGTTCAGCCGCTGCCGCCGCCGCTGCGCGCGGAGCTGAAGGATGGCTTTTGGCACGCCGGTTGCCCGGTTCCGCTGACAAGGCTGCGTCTCGTCACCGTCGCGGAGTGGGGCTTCGACGGCCGCGTCCACACCGGCCAGCTCGTCGTCAATCGCGACGTCGCCATACCGCTCACGAGGGTCTTCCGTCAGCTTTACAAGCTGCGCTTCCCGATCCGCCACATGCGCCTTTCAGACGCGTATGGGCCCAAGGCCGCCCGTCCGGCCGACGGCGACATCAGTGGTGCTTTCGAGTGCCGGCAGGCGGTGCCCTCCCCTTGCTCGGGAGGCACCGGTACTGGCGCCTGGTCGCAGCACGCCTATGGCACAGCAGTCGATCTGAACCCAATCGAAAATCCGTACGTCGGCTGTGGGCGCACTCGTAAGCGCGCAAGCCTGCCGTACCTCGACCGCTCACGGCTGCGCCGCGGAATGGTGACCCCGGCGGTCGTTCAAGCATTCCGCTCGATTGGCTGGGGCTGGGGCGGCGACTGGACGGGCTCCACCAAGGACTACATGCACTTCTCCTCTACGGGACACTGAGCACCGCTACGGCGCATGGCCGGCGCGATCGCTAGCTAGCCGACGCGAAAGCGTCGGCAGGTACGAGCCACGAGCGGCCGAAGTCGGTCATCGCTTCGAGGATGGGCACGAGGTCGCGACCCTTGTCGGTCAACTCGTACTCGACCCGCGGCGGAGATTCGGGATAGCTGTGCCGCCGCACGATCCCGGCCTTCTGCAGCGCGCGCAACCGTTCGGCAAGCGTACGGCTGCTGATGCCGGCGCACGACTGCTCGAGCTCGCGGAAACGGCAGGTTCCCGCTGCAAGGTCGTAGATCAGCAGGGCCGTCCACTTCGCTCCGATGATGTCGGCGGACGCTGCGACCGCTTCGCGCCGCGTGTCCGTGGTCATCTGCACCGCCACTGCGCGCAGTCTACCTCTGTGATCGGACCGGGAAACCCCCAAGTCAGGGGATCGCAACGCCCGCATCGCTGGACTCGGCCTCGGCTTCCTCGTAGTCCGTGCCCTCTGCTTCGGCCTCGATCCGCCGAACCTCGTCCCTCGGGCGGATGAGTCGGAACTCGCTCACCGCGGCGGGCCACTCGGCCAGCAGCCGGGCGGCCCGAGCCGACCCCGTGTGCTCACTGTGGCGCTCGATCAGCGCGCGCAACTTCTCTGCCGCCGAATCGTCGAGTTGCTCCGCGACGACGAGCTGCCCGTTGAGCCGGACGTCGAGCAGTCCCGCCGCGTCATGGACGAACGCCTCGCCGCCGGTCATGCCCGCACCGATGTTCCGGCCGAACGGGCCCAGTACGACGACCGTGCCGTTCGTCATGTACTCGCAGGCGTTGCTGCCGACGCCTTCGACGACCGCGGTGGCGCCCGAGTTGCGAACGGCGAAGCGTTCGCCCGCCGAGCCGGCGAGGAACAGCTCGCCGGCGGTCGCGCCGTAGAGAACCGTGTTGCCGGCGAGACACGGTTCGCCGCTGTCGTCGGCGGGAGGACGGATGATGATCCTGCCGCCGCTCAGGCTCTTGCCGACGTAGTCATTCGCCTCGCCGTCGAGAACGAACTCGACGCCCACCGGCAGGAACGCGCCAAAGCTCTGGCCTGCAGTCCCTTCGAAACGGAAGTGAATCGGCTCGTCGGACTCGAGCCGCGCGAGCGCGCCCCCGAGTCGCGCACCAACTGCGCGGTCGTCGTTGCGGATCTTGTAGAGCGGGGCCGGTGCCGACCGCTCTACCGCAATACGTTCGCCGAGCTCGCCGCCCGCGGCGACCGGCTTGTCCGCGCCGACGTAACCGAGTGCATCACCGTGGAGAGGCTCGAGCAGGCCGTCCAGCTCGAGCAGGCCCGCACGGCCGCGTGCTTGACGCCGTCCCAGAAGATCGGTGCGACCGATCGCCTCGTCGAAGCTGCGCAGCCCGAGCGCAGCGAGATGGCGGCGTACCTCTTCGGAAACGAGCAGGAGGTAGTTCTCGACCATCTCCGGCGTCGCCGCGAACTTTGCGCGCAGCGCCGGACGCTGCGTCGCGATCCCGACGGGGCAGCTGTCGACGTGACACGTCCGAACCATCAGGCATCCCTCGGCGAGGAGCAAGGCGGTGCCGAAGCTGACCTCGTCGGCACCGAGGAGCGCTGCGACGACGACGTCGCGGCCGGTCTTGATACCACCGTCCACCCGCATGCGCACGCGGCCGCGCAGACCGTTGGCGACGAGCGCACGCTGCGCATCAACGAGGCCGAGCTCCCAGGGGATGCCCGCGTTCTTGATCGACGAAAGCGGGCTCGCGCCGGTGCCGCCGTCCGCCCCGGCGATGTGGACGACGTCGGCGAGAGCCTTGACCACGCCTGCAGCCACGAGCCCGACCCCGGCCTCCGCAACCAGCTTGACCGACACGTCCGCGTGTGGATTCACCTGTTTCAGGTCGAAGATCAGCTGCGCGAGGTCCTCGATCGAATAGATGTCGTGGTGCGGCGGCGGCGAGATGAGCGCGACGCCGGGCTGGGTGTGGCGCAGCCGCGCGATCTCTGCGGTGACCTTGTGACCGGGCAACTGGCCGCCCTCGCCCGGCTTCGACCCCTGTGCGATCTTGATCTGCAGCTCGGAGGCGAAGGCCGCGTACTCGGCGGTGACGCCGAAGCGCCCCGACGCGATCTGCTTGATGCGGGAGTTGCGGTCGGTCCGGAAACGCGCCGGATCCTCGCCGCCCTCGCCGCAGTTCGAACGGGCGCCGAGGTTGTTGAACGCTCGCGCGATCGTCTCGTGCGCCTCGGCCGAGAGCGATCCATGCGACATGCCGCCGGAAGAGAAGCGGCGCACGATCGACTCGGCCGGCTCGACCTCGTCGAGCGGGACCGGTTGCGCGGCCGCCCGCAACTCGAGCAGGTCGCGCACCTCCATCGGTTCGCGTCCGTTGACGAGCTCTGCAAAGTCGGCATAACGCTCCCAGCCATTCGTCCGCACCGCACTACGAAGCGCGTGCGCGGCACCCATGTCGTCGCTGCGCGCCGCTGCCTGCAACGCCTCGAGCACGTCTGGGCTCGTCTCGTGCGCCTCACCGCCCTTGCGGAACTTGAGGTAGCCGGGGTTCTCGAGGCGAGGGCGTGTCCCGGCGGCGGCGCCGGCCCGCGCGAGTGTCTCCTCTTCCAGTTGGTCGAGGCCGATCCCTCCGATCGACCAAGGCGTCCCTGGAAAGACGGCCTCGACAAGATCACCGTCGAGCCCGAGCGCCTCGAATGCCTGCGCGCCGCAGTAGCTGGCGATGTCGGAGATCCCGAGCTTCGACATCACCTTCAGGACGCCGTCCTCGATCGACTGCTTGAAGCGGGCCTGCGCTTCGGCGGGAGACGGCCGGTCGCCTCCGATTCGGTCGTCCTCGGCCAGGGCCGCGATCGTCTGCAGCGCGAGCCGCGGACACACGGCCTCGGCTCCGAAGCCGAGCAGGCACGCGACGTGGTGCACCTCTCTCGGTTCGTCGCTCTCGACGAGCAGCGTCGCGAGCGTGCGCAGACCGACCCGGACGAGGTAGTGGTGCACGACCGAGGTCGCTAGCAGGATCGGCACAGGCGGTCGCTCGGGCGTCGCGTCGGTATCCGAGACCAGCAGCATCCCGTGTCCCTCACGCACGGCTGTCTCCGCGGCTTGTGCGAGGCGAGCGCACGCGCCTTGGAGCCCTTCCGCAGGATCGAAGCTCGCGTCGACTCGGACGACGGCGAGGTCGTCGAGGGCGGACGGAAAGAGGAAAAAGCTCTCGAGCTCGATGCCTGCCGCGTCTTCCGGCGCCTCCACGAGCAACGGGCCACGAGCGCCGAGCAGGGTCGAGAGCGACATCACGAACCGCTCGCGGATGTGGTCGATCGCGGGATTCGTCACCTGCGCGAACCGCTGGCGGAAATAGCTGAAGAGCGGTCGGGCACGTCCGGCGAGCGGCGGCAGCGCCGTATCGTCGCCCATCGAGGACGTCGGCTCGTGCCCATGGGCGGCCGACGGACGCACGATCACCGTCAGCTCCTCGCGCGTGTAACCAAAGAGGACGTGGCGCACGGCGAGCTCTTCCTCCGGCGGTGCTACCGGCTCACCGGTCGAGCCTTCGCGCCGCCACTCTTCGAGCCAGCGCCCAAAGGGGCGAGCGCTCGCGAGCCGAAGCTTGATCGCATCGTCCTCCTCGAGGCCGCGCTCCGGATCGACGGCGAGCATCTCCCCCGGCGCGAGCCGCCCCCGTCGAGCGCTCGTCCCCGGCGGCACGTCGAAGACGCCCGCCTCGGAGGCGCAGCAGACGAGGTCCCCGGCGACGACGTAGCGAAGGGGACGCAGGCCGTTGCGGTCGAGGGCGGCGCCGACGACGCGGCCGTCCGTGAAGACGATGCCGGCCGGGCCGTCCCACGGCTCGACCAGCCCCGCATGAAAGCGATGGAAGTCGCGCACGTCCGGATCGAGCTCCGTGTCTCCCTGCCACGCGGGCGGGATCAGCATCGTCAGCGCGTGGCGAGCGTCGCGCCCGCCGCGCACCAGGAGCTCCAGCGCGTTGTCCAGCATCCCCGAGTCGGAGCTCGCCTCTTCGAGCACGGGCCCGTCCACACCCAAGCTCAGGGCACGGGCGCGCATCCAGTTGACGTTGCCGCGGATCGCGTTGATCTCGCCGTTGTGGCAGAGGAGCCGGAACGGCTGCGTCCGCTCCCACGACGGCTCGGTGTTCGTCGAGAAGCGCTGGTGGAAAACGCCGAAGGGAACCTCGAAGCTCCGGTCGCGCAGGTCGGCGTAGAACGGAGCGAGCTGGTCGGCGGCGCAGAGCGCCTTGTAGACGACCGTGCGGAAGGAGAGCGAGGCGACGTAGAGGTCGTCGCGGCCGTCGAGGCGCTTGCGGGCGCGAAAGGCAGCCGTCTCGATCTCGTCGGAATCGCCGGCCGGCGGCTCGAGCAGCGCCTGCTCGATCGTCGGGGCCGAGGCCCGGGCCGATGGCCCCAGCGCGTCGAGGTCGATCGGCACGGAGCGCCATGAGCGCACCGCGATCCCCTCCGCGCGGCAGGCCTCCTCGACCGGGCGTCTTCCAGCCGCACCGCGGAGGAAGACCATGGCGATGCCGAGACCGGGCTCCGGCAACAGCGCGCCAGGCAGAGGCAAGAGCAGGCCCGCGCCGTCTCCCGAGCGGTGATCCGCCGCCACAGCTCCCCGGTGGCGGACACGCCTCAGTGCCTCGAGGAGGGAGTCGAGCACCGCCCGCGACGGGCCACCGGAGAGCCGGGCGACGAAACCGATGCCACACGCATCGCGCTCGCCGACCGAGGATTCAAACGTGGACAAACGCGCCAACTGCACACCTTTACGGTCGAAAGAAGGAAGCCCCGCCCGGTGGATCTGAGCTAGCCGGCGAGGGCGGGAAGGCGAAGCCGCCGGCTAGCGAACGCGCTTGCGCGCGTTGCCGCTAAAGAGCGAAATCCGGCGGACGTTCGCGCGAGCCATGGCGACAGTGTAGAGAGAAGCGTCGGACGGATCAACGGAGAATCGGCTTGGATGCCGAAATCTGTACCGTCTAAAGCAACTTGACAGGGTAAAGTTCTTCGGCCAGACTGCCGACAAGGATGAGGATGAACACGATTTCCCGCTCGCTGCAGACCCGGACCACTCGGTCCCGGTCGATCGTGCTCATCCTTTCGATTCTCCCCCTCTAGGGGGGAAGCGACTCACGCGCCGTAGGGCGCATACACCCACCGTTGACGCCACTGGTACGCCCTCAGCGTGCCCTAGCAGGAGGTTGCAGTGAGTTCGCGCAGGATCCAAATCTTCGACACGACCCTTAGAGACGGCGAGCAATCGCCGGGCATCGCCCTGCGGCCGGAAGAGAAGGCAGAGGTCGCAGAGCAGCTCGAGCGGCTCGGCGTCGACGTGATCGAAGCCGGCTTCGCAGCCGCCTCTCCCGGCGACTTCGAAGGCGTCCGCGCGGTCGCCGCAGTCGCCCGCCACGCAACGGTCGCCACGCTCTGCCGTACAAAGCGCGAGGACATCGACTCGGGCGCCGATGCGCTTCGGGACGCACGACGGTCACGCATCCACATCTTCCTCGCGACGAGCCCGATCCACATGGAGAAGAAGTTGCGGCTCACCCCCGACGAGGTCGTCGCACAAGCTGCCTGGGCGGTCGCGTACGCGCGCGCCGGCGCCGACGAGGTCGAGTTCTCCTGCGAGGACGCGACGCGTTCCGACCCGTCGTTCGTCGCACGCGTCTGCCGCGAGGTGATCGCCGCCGGAGCGGACGTGGTGAATCTTCCCGATACGGTCGGCTTCGCGCTCCCGAACGAGTACGCCGGATTCTTCGAAGAGGTCAGGCGTCTCTGCCCCGAGCTCGAGAGCGTCACGCTCTCGGCACACTGCCACGACGACCTCGGACTCGCAGTGGCGAATTCCCTCGCTGCGATCGAGGCAGGAATCGGGCAGGTCGAGTGCACGGTGAACGGGATCGGCGAACGTGCCGGCAACGCTGCGCTCGAGGAGATCGTCATGGCCCTGCGCGTGCGCCATGACCAGCTCGGCGTCGACACCGGCATCGACCCGGCCGAGATCGGCGCTTCTTCAGCGCTCGTCGGGAGGCTGACCGGGTACGACGTCCCGCCGAACAAGGCCATCGTCGGCGCGAACGCCTTCGCACACGAAGCCGGCATCCATCAGGACGGCCTGCTGAAGGACAAGACGACCTACCAGATCATCGAGCCGAAGGAGCTCGGCCTCGCGATGACCCTCCCACTCGGGAAGCACTCCGGCCGGCACGCATTTGCCCGCGCCTGCGCCGACGCGGGGCTGAAGCTCGACGAGGAGCTGCTGACTCAAGCGTTCATGCGGTTCAAGGCACTTGCCGATACTGGCCAACATGTGTCACTCGACGCATTGTTCGTGGAGGTGACCGCGGCGTGAACCACCGCGCATACACGGTCGTCTGCCTGGCCCGCCACGGGATCGGCCCAGAAGTGATGGCCGAAGCGAGCCGCGCTCTCACCGCGGTGTCACTCCAGCACGGGTTTCACGTCGACGAGCGACACGTCCCGTTCGGAGCCGATGCATTGACGCGCTTCGGGCGCTCGTTCCCGCTCTCGTCGCGAAGCGCGCTGCTCGGAGCCGACGCGGTGCTCGTGGCCGCAAGGAGCGACGCCGCGTTGACGACGCTCGAGGCCGATCTGGATCTCCGCGCCTCGATCTCCCGCGTTCGGTTCGAAGGGCGCGCCGAGCTCTCGATCCTCGCGCCGCTCGGTAGAGACGCTTGGGAGTGGACACTGGAACGCGCCTTCTCGCTCGCGTGCGAGAGCCGGGCCCGCGTCACGCTCGTCGGAGTCGACGAAAGCTGGGAAGGCGAAGCCCGGCGACTCGAGCAGCGCCATGACGGGCTGGAGATCGAGCGGCTCACACCGCGAGACGCCGTCCGTGGGCTCATCTTCAACTCAGAACGCTTCGACGTCGTCGTCTGCGCGCCCGAGCTCGACCGCACTGCGGTCGAGGTCGCAGCAAGCCTCGCCGACGGACGGACAGTCGCCTGGGGACGCCTCGCTCCGACCGCACCGAGCATCTTCGGCCCCGCACACGGTGTCGCCGACTCGCTCGCGGGCCAGGGAGTCGCGGACCCGAGCTCGATGCTGCTCGCCGCCGCCCTCATGCTGGCCGAGGGGCTCGGCGAGCGGAGCGGCGCAGCGACACTCTCCGGCGCCGTCGGCCTCGCAGGTGGCGACGATGCCCGCCGTCCGTCCACCCGCGGCCACGCCGACCTCGTGCTCTCGCAGCTGCCGGTTACTGCGGCCAACGCCGAGTTCTACCGGGAGGCAGCATGCGGATGAACGGTGCCGATGCCCTGCTTCGCTCGCTGGAGGCCGAAGGGATCGAGGTCGTCTTCGGAATTCCCGGCGGCGCGATCCTTCCGACCTACGACGCGTTCGCGCGTGGGACGACGATTCGCCACGTCCTCGCCCGGCACGAACAGGGCGCCGGTCACATGGCGCAGGGTTACGCGCGCGCCTCCGGCCGCGTCGGCGTCGCGATCGCGACATCGGGGCCGGGCGCGACCAATCTCGTCACTCCGATCGCAGATGCCTGGATGGATTCGACACCCCTCGTCTGCATCACAGGCCAGGTGCGTTCACACCTGATCGGGACGGACGCTTTCCAGGAGTGCGACATCACGGGGATCACGATCCCGATCGTCAAGCACTCGTGGCTCGTGAAAGACGTCAAGGAGCTTCCGCACGTGATCAAAGCGGCGTTCCACATCGCCCGCACCGGCCGTTGCGGGCCCGTGCTGGTCGACATCCCCCGCGACGTCCAGGAGGCCGAGTTCGATTTCGAGTATCCCGACGCGGTCGATCTTCCCGGCTGGCGGCCGCCGCGCAGGGGTCATCCACGCCAGATCCGCGAGGCCGCGACCCGCATCGCAGCCGCCGAGCGTCCCGTGCTCTACGTGGGCGGCGGTGTGCTCAACGCCGACGCGTGTCCCGAGCTCCTCGAGCTCGCCGAGCGTGGGCGGCTGCCCGTCGTGACGACGCTGATGGCGAAGAGCGGCTTCCCGGAGACACACGAGCTGCACTTCGGCTGGCCCGGGATGCACGGGCCCAAGTGGTCGAACTGGGCGCTCAACAAGTGCGATGTGCTCGTCGCCGTCGGCGCGCGCTTCGACGACCGGGTCACCGGCAAGCTCGCCTCGTTCGCCCCGGGCGCCACGGTCGTCCATCTCGACATCGATTCCGCGGAGATCGACAAGCTCCGCCACGCGGACGTACCCGTCGTCGGCCCGCTGAAGAGCGTGCTGGCGGACCTCGGCCGCGACCTGCGGGAGCTCAGTCGCCCGGACGCGACAGAGCCGTGGCTCGCTCAGTTGCGCCGCTGGCGCGAGGAGGCCCCCCTTCGCTACGGCGAGGGCGGCGCCCAGATGAAGCCACAGCCCGTGCTCGAGACGCTGCAGCGCCTCACGGCCGGCCGCGACGACATCGTCTGGACAACCGGGGTCGGGCAGCACCAGATGTGGGCGATGCAGTACCTCCTCTGCGACCGTCCACGCACGTTCATCACCTCGGGCGGCCTCGGCACGATGGGTTACGGGATTCCTGCCGCGATCGGCGCGAAGGCCGCACGGCCGGACGCAACCGTGATCTGCGTCGACGGCGACGGTTGCTTCCAGATGACGCAGCAGGAGCTGGCTACGTCCGTTCTCGAGGGACTGCCGATCGTCGTCGTCCTGATCAACAACGGCCACCTCGGGATGGTCCGGCAGTGGCAGGACATGTTCTTCGAGGAGCGGTTCTCGCAGATCGAGCTCACGCACCATCTCCCGGACTACGCCGCGCTCGCGGAGGCCTACGGTGGCCGCGGGTTCGTCGTTGACCAGGAGGAGGATCTCGAGGAGACGCTCGCCGAGGCGATCGCGTGCGGCCGCACCGCGGTGGTCGACTGCCGTGTCGACGCACACGAGCACTGCTTCCCGATCATTCCTGCAGGCGCCGCGGCACTCGACCTCGTCGAGTACCCAGGCGAGCGAGAATCCGACTCGGTGTCCACATGAAGCACACGCTGGCAGTTCTCGTCGAGAACAAGCCGGGCGTCTTGGCCCGAATCTCGAACATGTTCGCGCGACGCGGCTTCAACATCGAGAGCCTCGCCGTCGGGACGACCGAAAGGCCGGAGATCTCCCGCGTCACGCTGAGAGTCGATTGCGACGACACCTCACTGGCTCAGATCGAGAAGCAGATGCACAAGCTCGTGAACGTGCTCCGGATCACCGAGCTCACCCCGGGCGACTCGATCGAACGGGAGCTCGCCCTGATCAAGGTGACCGCGCCACCCGCGCGACGAACGGAGCTGATGGCGCTCGGCGAGGTCTTCCAGGCGCGCGTCGCCGACCTCGGCCCGGACTCGATCGTCTTCGAGCTCGCGGGCGCGCCCGAGGAGATCGACTCGTTCGAGGAACTTCTCCGGCCCCACGGCGTCAAGGAGCTCGTCCGCACTGGACGTGTCGGTCTCAGTCGCGCATCCTCCAAATCCACAATCAGGCGCCGCCAGCTCGTGCTGCGCTGACATGAAGGGAGTTTCCGTTGGCAACCATCCACCGCGAAGGAAACGTCGACCTGCTCACCGGCAAGGTCGCCGTGATTGGCTACGGCAGCCAGGGCCACGCACACGCGCTCAACCTGCGTGACTCCGGCATCGAGGTGGAGGTCGGCCTGCGCCCCGGCAGCCCTTCAGGCGACGCCGCCGAAGAAGCCGGCCTGACCGTCAACACGGTCGGCGAGGCCACGCAGGGAGCCCAGGTCATTGCGATCCTCGTGCCCGATCACGTGCAGAAGGGCGTCTACGAGTCCGAGATCGAGGCGAACCTCGCACCGGACGCTGCGCTGCTCTTCGCGCACGGCCTCAATGTCCACTTTGGCCGCATCGTGCCGGCCGCCGGCCACGACGTCGTGATGGTGGCGCCGAAGGCTCCCGGGCACCGCGTGCGTGAGCTCTACGAATCGGGCGCCGGAACACCCGGGCTCGTCGCCGTCCATCAGAACGCAAGCGGGCAGGCGCTCGAGCTCGCGCTCGCGTACGGCACCGCGATCGGCTGCGGGCGCGTGGGTCTCCTCGAGACGACGTTCGCCGAGGAGACCGAGAGCGACCTCTTCGGCGAGCAGGCGGTGCTCTGCGGCGGCGCCACGGCGCTGATCAAGGCCGGCTTCGAGACGCTCGTCGAGGCGGGCTACCAGCCTGAGATCGCCTACTACGAATGCCTGAACGAGCTGAAGCTGATCGTCGACCTGATCTACGAAGGCGGCTTCGAGTACATGCGCTATTCCATCTCCGACGTCGCCGAGTACGGCGACCTCACGCGCGGCCCTCGCGTCGTGGACGAACACGTCAAGGAGACGATGCGCACCATCCTGGACGAGATCCGCAGCGGCGCGTTCGCGCGGGAGCTCTTTGCCGACGACGAGGCGGGGCGACCGCAGTTCGCGGAGCTGCGCCGGAAGAACGCAGGTGGCCAGCTCGAGCAGGTCGGATCGGAGTTGCGCGCGCTCGCGGGCAAGGAAGGGCTGCTCGGCGCGGACGTGCATGGCGTCGGTTGACGTCCCAGTAGCGCTACTCGGTTACGGCACGGTCGGCGCGGCCGTCAACCGGCTCCTGGTAGAGAGCGCCGACGAGATCGAGCGGGCCACCGGCCACAGGCTGCGGGTCACGCGCGCGCTCGTCCGTGACACGGACAAGGAACGTGACTACCCGATCGGCGACGGCGTCCTCACGACCGACTTTCAATCCGTCCTGGCGGACGACTCGATCGCGCTCGTCGCCGAGGTGATGGGCGGCATCGAGCCGACCGGCGGGTACGTCCTCGACCTGCTTCGCGCCGGCAAGCCCGTCGTCTCCGCGAACAAGCAGCTGCTCGCGCGGCGGAGCGCCGATCTCTTTGCGGCTGCGTCGGAGGGCGGTGTGCAGCTCCGCTTCGAGGCGTCGGTTTGCGCGGCGATCCCCGTCATCAAGGTCCTGCGCGAGTCGCTCGTCGTGACGAACGTCCACCGTGTGCTCGGCATCGTCAACGGGACGACGAACTTCATCTTGACGAGGATGGAGGAGGGCGCAGAGTACGAAGAAGCGCTCGCGGAGGCCCAGCGACTGGGCTACGCGGAAGCCGATGCCACCGACGACGTCTCGGGTGCCGACGCCGCAGCGAAGATGGCGGTGCTCGCAACGGTCGCGTTCGGCTCGCGCGTCGAGCTCGCGGACGTCGCCTACGAGGGGATCGAAGGGATCAAGCCCCACCACGTGGCGGCCGCCCGGGCGCTGGATACGGTCGTCCGTCTCGTCGGCTCGGCGACGCTCGTCGACGGAGCGGTCGACGTACGCGTGGGACCGGCATTTGTCGACGGCCACCATCCGCTCGCCGCCGTCGTCGGAGCGTTCAACGCCGTGATGCTCCAGGGCGATGCGATCCGCGAGATCACCCTCGAGGGCCCGGGTGCCGGCGGGATCGAGACCGCCTCGGCGGTCGTCGCCGACATGGTCAGCGTGCTCGGGACCACGGGCACCGGCTTCCTCCAGAACGACGCCTGTTGGCGCTCGCTCGACAAGTTGTCGCCGGGGGACCTACCCTCGGCGTTCTACGTCCACTTCGAGGTCGCCGACCGGCCCGGCGTGCTCGCGCACGTCGCAGACTGCTTTGCGGAGCAGAACGTGTCGATCGCGCAGTTCACGCAGCACCTCGTCAACGGCAGCGCCGCGCTCGACCTCGTCACGCACGAGGCCCCCACCGGCCGCGTGGAGGTTGCCCTCGATTCGGCGTCGAGACTGACCGAGGTACGCTCTCCACCCGAGGCTTTCCGAGTGATCACCGAACGAGGCTTTTGACCTGAGACCGGCGCTGCTCGAGCGCTACCGCGACGCGCTCCCGGTGTCGCCGTCGACCCCGATCGTGACGCTCGGCGAGGGCTCGACGCCGTTACTGCGCGCAGGGCGGCTTTCGGCCGGCCCCGGCGTCGAGGTCTGGCTGAAGTGCGAGGGCGCCAACCCGACGGGCTCGTTCAAAGACCGGGGCATGGCCCTCGCTGTTGCGAAGGCAGTCGAGGCCGGGGCGCGCGCGATCGTGTGCGCGTCGACGGGGAACACCGCGGCGTCCGCCGCTGCGTACGCAGCACGGGCAGGAATCGAGGCGATCGTCGTCCACGCTGCGGGCGGGCCTGCGAGCTCGAAGCTCGCACAGGTGCGCGCGGCCGGCGCGCGGCTGATCGAAGTGGAAGGCACGTTCGACGACGCCTTCGCGGCGGCGGAGGACCTTGCCCAGCGTGAGGGCGCCGCCGTGGTCAACTCCACGAATCCGGATCGGATCGACGGCCAGAAAACCGCCGCTCTCGAGATCATCGAGCAGCTCGGCGGGCCACCCGACGTGCTCGCTCTGCCCTACGGCGGCGGCGGCAACACGGTCGCGTACGCGAAGGGCTTCCTCGAGGCGGGGTTCCCGACGCTCGAGATCGTTCCCGTTCAAGCGGCCGACCGCGCGACGACAGGTGCCTCTGCGATCCGCATTCCGACGCCTGTGCACCGCCTCGAGGTGGACGACGCGCTCGTCCGCCGTGGCGGCACAGTCGTCTCTGTCACCGACGACGAGATCGCCGCGGCCTGGAGATCGCTCGCACGGGAGGAGGGCGTCTTCTGCGAGCCGGCGTCTGCAGCCGCGCTGGCAGGGATCGACCTCTGGGGTCTCGATGAGGGCGCGCGCGTAGTGCTTGTGCTCACCGGCCACGGGCTCAAGGATCCGGACGCGCTCGACCGCCTCCCGGAGGCGGGCCCGTGATCCACGTGCGCGCTCCCGCCACGACCGCAAACCTCGGGGCGGGTTTCGATTGCGCCGGCGCCGCCCTCGATCTCTGGAACGAGCTCGAGCTCGTCGAGGGCAGCGGGGAAGCCGAGCCCGACCATCTCGCCGTCCGCGCGTTCGCGCGTCTCGCCTCTCCGGATGGCTTCGGCTTCACGTTCACGGAACGCATTCCGCGCGCCCGCGGCCTCGGGTCGAGCGCGGCGACGATCGCGCTCGGCCTGGTCGCAGGTGCAGCCGTGGCGGATCGCGCTCCAGACTCCGAGGAACTGCTCGCACTCGGGCTCGACCTCGAGGGCCATCCGGACAATCTCGCGGCGGCCCTGGCGGGCGGAATCTGCCTGACCTGGCAGGGTCGCGTCGCGCGCATCGCAGACGATGCGCCCGGAGTGCCGATCGCGATCGTCCCGCGCGACGTGACTGTCGAAACACACGCGGCGCGCGCGGCGCTGCCGGACACGATCCCTCACAGCGACGCGTCCTTCAGTGTCGCAAGGGCGGCGCTCCTCGGTGCAGCGGTCGCGTCCGGATCCGCAGAGCTCTTCGCCGCGGCAGCCGACGATCGACTGCACGAGCCGTTCCGGGCGCCGCAGGCGCCCGCTTTGGCCGCCGTTCGCGAGCAGTTGCCCGACGGGGCGCTCGGAGCGACGCTCTCCGGCTCGGGGCCGACCGTGATCGTCTGGGCCCGGCCCGAAAGCGCAACCGCATGTGCGACCGAACTGACAGAGCGTTTCCCCGATTCGGACGTCCTCCATCTCTCGATCTCACCGACAGGAGCAGGCCCGCTATGAGCAATCCCTATGACCGTCCTTCAGACCCCGCAAAGCGACACAGCGCCGCGCTGACCGACGGTGTCGACCGCGCTGCCGCGCGCGCGATGCTGAAGGGAACGGGCTTCGACGACGACGACCTCGCCCGTCCCCTTGTCGGCGTCGCGACGTCGTGGATCGAGACGATGCCGTGCAATCTCAACCAGCGCAAGCTCGCCGCCTATGTCAAGCGTGGTATTCGCGCGGCCGGCGGTACGCCGATGGAGTTCAACACGATCGCCGTGTCGGACGGCGTCTCGATGGGCAGCGAAGGGATGCGCGCGTCACTCGTCTCGCGCGAGGTGATCGCGGACTCGATCGAGCTCGTCGCGCGCGGACACCTCTTCGACGGGCTCGTCTGCATCGTCGGCTGCGACAAGACGATCCCCTCGGCCGTGATGGCCCTCGCCCGTCTCGACCTCCCGGGCCTCGTGCTCTACAACGGCTCAATCGCGCCGGGCCGCTTCCGCGGACGGGACGTGACGATCCAGGACGTGTTCGAAGCGGTTGGTGCACATGCCGCGGGGACGATGAGCGCGGAGGACGTGCACGAGCTCGAGGGCGTTGCATGTCCCGGCGCCGGCGCGTGCGGCGGACAGTTCACGGCCAACACGATGTCGCTCGCGCTCGAGTTTCTCGGCATCAGCCCTGCAGGCTCGAACGGGATCCCCGCGCTCGACCCTGCGAAGGGCGAAGCAGCGGAACAAACCGGCAAGCTTGCGCTCGAGCTCGTGCGCGGAGACCTGCGGCCTTCCACGATCCTGACGCGGGCGTCGATCGAGAATGCGATCGCCGCGGTCGCCGCCACCGGCGGCTCGACGAACGCCGTTCTCCACCTCCTCGCGATCGCGCGCGAGCTCGACCTGCCACTCGAGCTCGAAGACTTCGACGAGATCGCGACGCGCACGCCGGTCGTCGCCGATCTCAAGCCGGGTGGACGCTTCGTCGCCACCGACCTCCATCGCGCCGGTGGCGTCGGTCTCGTCGCGCGGGAGCTCGTCGGGGCCGGGCTCGTCGACGGGTCCGCAGTGAACGTCGACGGCCGCACGCTCGCAGAAATCGCCGCTGCCACACGGGAGATGCCAGGGCAGGAGGTCGTCGTTCCCATCGACCGGCCGCTGAAGGAGAGCGGCGGGCTCGCCGTATTGCGAGGCAATCTTGCGAGCGAAGGTGCAATCGTGAAGCTCGTCGGCCACGAGCGCCGACTACATCGCGGCCCTGCGCGGGTGTTCGACTCGGAGGAGGACTGCTTCGCCGCGGTGGCCGCGAACGCGATTGTCCCCGGTGACGTCGTCGTCATCCGCTACGAAGGCCCTGCAGGAGGCCCCGGGATGCGGGAGATGCTCCACGTCACGGCTGCGCTCGTCGGCGAAGGGCTCGGCGACGCCGTTGCGCTCGTCACCGACGGGCGCTTCTCCGGCGCGACGCACGGGCTCATGGTCGGACACGTCTCGCCGGAAGCGGCAAGAGGCGGCGGGCTGGCCGGGCTGGAGGACGGTGACGAGGTCGTGATCGACGTCGACGCGCGCGAGTTGCGCGTGGAGCTCCCGGACGGCGAGCTTGAGCGTAGGCTCGAGCGCTGGACGCCGCCGCCGCCGCGCTACACGTCCGGCGTGCTGGCGAAGTACGCCGCGCTCGTCTCGTCCGCGTCGGACGGTGCGATCACGCGCCCGCTCTCGCCCGAGCCGCTGCCGGTGTCGTAGAGCGCGAGCCGGTCGCGGTGGACGACCTCGACGCCGCGCGGCCTGCCGCGAATCTCGTCCGCACTCACACTCGCGAGGCCTTTCGCGAACACCTTCCCGTCGGGCGCCTCGAGCTCGACGGCGTCACCGGCCGCGAACGAGCCTTCGCAGTGCACGACGCCGACTGCTAGGAGGCTGCGGCCGTGCACGAGCAGCGCGCTCTGCGCTCCTTCGTCGACGACGAGACGTCCGACTGCGGGCTTCGCATAACGAAGCCAGAGCTTGAACGCGCTGTTGCGGTCCACATTGGCCGCGGCGAAGCGCGTGCCGCGACTTTCGCCCGCGACGATCGGACCGAGCACCTCGTGGCCGCTTCCGGAAGCGATCACCGACGGAATTCCCGCAGCCGCCGCGAGCCTGGCGGCCGCGATCTTGCTCGCCATCCCGCCGCGCCCGAGCGTGCTTCCTTTACCGAGCACCGCGTCGGCCGCTGCGGCGCCGTCGGCCACGAGTTGCGCGCCCGGAACAGCCGGGTGCGTCGCATAGACGCCTTCCACTTCGGTCAGAAGGATTAGCAGCCTCGCGCGCGTCAGGACCGCGACCTGTGCGGCGAGCGCGTCGTTGTCGCCGAACGTGATCTCATCCGTCGCCGTCGCGTCGTTCTCGTTCACGACTGGAACGACACCGAGCTTCAGCAGCGTGTCGAAGGCATTGCGAACGTTGACGTAGCTCGCACGCTCGGCGAGATCAGGCGCCGAGAGCAGGATCTGCGCGGCCTCGAGGCCCGCCGCGCGCAGCGCGGAGTCCCAGGCCGCCTGAAGTCGAGACTGCCCGACCGCCGAAGCGGCCTGGAGCCTCGACGTGTCCGCTGGCCGCCGCGTCAGCCCGAGCCGCGGCAGCCCGAGCGCGATTGCGCCGGACGAGACGATGCAGACCGGCTCGCCGCTCCGCACGAGCTCGCCGACCTCGGCGGCGCGCGCGGCGATCAGCGAGCGCCGCGCGCGGCCGCTCGCGTCGACGACGAGCGTCGAGCCGAGCTTGACGACGACCGTCATCGGTGCTGGCTTCCGTCACCGACGATGCGGTACTGCCGGAGGCAAAGATCGAGGTACGTGACCGGCCCGCGCGGCCCTGGCGCGAAGTCGACGTTGACGCCCGTCTCCGGGACGCCGAGCAGCGCGAAGCCGTCGGTAAACCGCGTGGTGGCGTTCCAGAGGGCCGCGGTGCCGCGGTAGCCGTCCAGAAACAGTCGCGCCGCGGCCTCGTCCTCGGTCACGATCGTCGCGGCGAGCCCTGAGGTCTCGTCGTTGGCGATCCTCACCGCGTCTTCGAGGCTCTCGACGATGTGCAGCGTGACCGTCGCGACCCGCTCTGGATCGCCGGCCCATTCGTGTCCGATCGGATCGCTCAGCGGCAGCACGCCGTCCACAGACGCCGCGGCGGCGCTACCGCGTACGTCGAGACCGTGCTCCGCGAAGACGGCGAGCAGCGTCGGCAGGAGCATGACCGCACCACGGTCGACGAGGGCGAGGTTGAGACGGTTGCAGACCCCGAGGCGGTCGAGACTCGCCCGTGCCACCGCGACGAGCCGCTCGTGGGATGCGCCGCTGTGCACGTAGAGAACGCCGCCGCCCTCCGCGTGAGCGAGGGTCCGCACACCGTTCAGCGCCGCCCGCTGAGCGAGGGCGGCCGTCGAAGGCCCGCTGCCGCGCAGGATCACGAGCGGCACGAGCCCGGGAAGCGAGACGAGCGCCTCGGCTCCCTCGTGCTCGGCCGTGCGGACGAGCCCCACGACCTCGCGCGGCAAACCGATCTCTTCCAATGCGGGCCGGAGCACCTCGTCGACGAGCGCCGTGACCGTCGCCAACGCTGCGCCGCCGGTGCGAAGGACGACCGCGTTTCCGCTCTTGAGGATCTGAGAGGCGATGTCCACCGCAACGTTCGGCCTGGCTTCGAAGTTTGCGCCGATCACCCCGATCGGCACTCGCCGCTCGGAGACCTCGAGCCCGTTCGGAAGCCGCCACGCCCGAACTTCCCGCTCGAGCGGAGCGAGCATGGCCGTCGCCTCGAGCCCCGCCGCAGCCGCTTCGACTCGTTCTTCGTCGAGGCGTAGCCGGTCGAGGGCTCCGGTATCCAGGCGCGACGCGCCCTCGGTGACGTCCGCGCGATTGGCGTCGAGGACGACCTCCCGGCGCTCGCGCAAGCGCTGTGCAGCCCGTCGCAGCGCCTCGTCGACGAGGCCGTGGTCGAGCCCCGCCAGAGCGGCGCGCGCAGCGCCCGCCTCTGTCTCGACGAGGCGAAGAGCCGTCTCATTCCCAGCTACATCGACCGTCGCTTTACTTTATACTGCGGGATCAGAGGGCGGGCTTGCCCGCTCCGCATCAAGAGAGGCTGAGGGAACCGGCCCGATGAAGCCTCGGCAACCTGCGCCGTCCGCAAGGTGCCAAGCCGGCCGAGCAGAGCGACAAGTGCTCGGACGATGTAGAGCGAGACAACCAAGGAGACCGCCATGCCCGCCACACACCTGTCCTGCACCCGCTGCGGCAACGAGCTGCAACTCGAAGGCGTCGGTGCCTGCCCACGTTGCTTCGGACCGCTCGAGCCCGTCTACGACATCGACGAGCTCCGCCGAACGCTCACGCACGAAAGCATCGAGGCCGGTCCGCCCTCTCTCTGGCGCTACGCGCCGCTCTTGCCGGTGGAAGTGCCGCGCGAGCCGCGGCTCGCGCCGGGGCTGACTCCACTCGTGCCGGCGACGCGCCTCGCCGCACAGCTCGGCCTCGCCGAGCTCTATCTGAAGCTCGATACGGCCAACCCGACCCATTCGTTCAAGGATCGTGTCGTCGCTGTCGCATGTGCGAAGGCGCAGGACCTCGGGCTCGAGACACTTGCCTGCTCCTCGACCGGAAATCTCGCGAACGCCGTGGCAGCGCGGGCGGCAGTCGAAGGCCTCGACGCCGTCGTCTTCTGTCCCCACGACCTCGAACGCGAGAAGCTCGTCGCGACTGCTGCCTACGGAGCCCGGATCTACGCCGTCCGGGGAAGCTACGACGACTGCAGCCGCCTCACGGTCGAGCTCTCGTTCGAGCTGCCCTGGGGCTTCGTCAACGTCGGCTTGCGCTCGTACTACGCCGAGGGCTCGAAGACGGTCGCCTACGAGGTCGCCGAGCAACTCGGTTGGGAGCAGCCGGACGTGGTCGTCTGCCCGATCGCGTCGGGCTCGCTGCTGTCGAAGGTCGGCCGCGGGTTCCGCGACTTCCGCGAGCTCGGGCTCGTGAGCGGCCCGGCCCCCAGGCTGATCGGCGCCCAGGCGCACGGCTGTTCGCCGGTTGCGGCGGCCTCCGCCGAGAACCGTCCCGTGAAGCCGGTCCGGCCGGACACGATCGCCCGCTCGCTCGCGATCGGCAGCCCCGCCGACGGCGACGCGGCGATCGCGGCGACGCGGGAGTCCGGCGGCTCGATTCACGCCGTGGCCGAGCAAGAGATCGGAGAGAACATGGCCCTCCTCGCGGAGACCGCAGGTGTCTTCGGCGAGACCGCCGCCGGCGTGACGCTCGGGGCGCTCCGGGAAGCGATCCGACGCGCCGAGGTGGGCCCCTCCGACAAGATCGTTCTGCTTGTCACCGGCGACGGACTGAAGACACCGGGCCCGGTCGCCGATCGCTTCGCGCCGATCGACATACCCGCCGACGCCGATGCGCTGCTCGCGGAGCTCGGTGTAGCGGTCTAACCTCAGACGAGCACATGTCAGCAGAGCCGACTATCGACGCAACGCTGGCCCGTCTGCGCGGGCTCCTCGCGGTCAACGACATCGCCGTGCTCGATCTCGTCAACCGTCGGCTCGAGCTCGTCGACCAGATCAAGCGGCGCAAAGAGGAGCTCGGTGTCGCGTTCGTCGATCCCGAACGCGAAGCCTGGCTGCTCGACCATCTGCGCAGCGCGAACGACGGGCGGCTGAGCGACGAGGGGCTGCGCGAGCTCCTGACGACACTGCTCGAGCTCACCAAGCGCGAGCTCAGCCCGGGTTAGTGCCCCTTCGCGTCGTCTCCCTTCCCGGCGACGGGATCGGCCCCGAGGTGTGCGACGCCGCGGTCCGTGTGCTCGCTGCGCTGCCGCTCGCCGTCGCGGTCGAAGAACATTCGTTCGGAGGCCATGCCATTCACGAGCACGGCGACCCGCTGCCGGCAGAAACGCTCGCGGCCTGCCGGGCCGCAGACGCCGTCCTGCTCGGTGCGGTCGGCCTCCCCGAGTTCGACGGCGCGCCCGTGCGGCCCGAGCAAGGCCTGATCCGCCTACGCGGCGAGCTCGACGTCTACGCGAATCTGCGCCCTGCGCGGAGCGACGGTATCGACCTGCTGATCGTTCGCGAGCTCGTCGGCGGGCTCTACTTCGGAGCGAGCGGCCGGCGTCCCGACGGTTCTGCGTTCGACACGTGCGAATACACGCCGGCAGAGATCGACCGGGTCGCGCGACGGGCGTTCGAGCTCGCGCGCGGCCGCCGCGCATTCGTGACCTCGGTCGACAAGGCGAACGTGCTCGAGACGTCGCGGCTCTGGCGTGAGGTCGTCTCCGGGCTCGCGGGCGACTACCCCGACGTGCGGCTCGAGCACATGCTCGTCGACAACGCCGGCCTCCAGCTCGTGCTCGACCCGGCTCAATTCGACGTGATCCTGACCGAGAACACGTTCGGCGACATCCTCTCCGACGTCGCGGCAGGAAGCTGCGGCGGTCTCGGCGTCGCCGCCTCGGCGAGCCTCGGCGAACTAGCCCCCGGCATTTTCGAGCCCGTGCATGGCACGGCGCCCGACATCGCGGGGCAGGGCATCGCGAATCCGACGGGAGCGCTGCGGTCGGTCGCCTTGCTCGTGCGGCACGCCGCAGAAGAGCACGAGCTGGCAGATCAGCTCGAGCGGGCCATCGACGGCGCCCTCAGTAGGACACCGACGCGTGACGTCGGCGGGACGGCAACGACGGCGGAGTTCACCGACACGGTCCTGAGCGTCGGCGCGTGGTGATCAAGGTCGCGTATCCCGGCGGCGCGGCCGCGCACAGCGCAGCCGCCGCCGAGCGCCTCTTTCCCGGAGACAATGAGCTCGTCTCGCTCGAGACATTCGCCGACGTCGTCGAAGCGGCAGCTTCGGGCAGCGTTGCGTACGGAGTCCTGCCGATCGAGAACTCGCTGGCGGGGCCAGTGGCAGAGACGCACGACCTGCTCTACGACGCGCGGCTCTCGATCGTCGCCGAGACGTCTCTGGCGATCCGCCACCATCTCGTCGCTCGCGGACCGCTCGCAGAGAGCGACATCCGCATCATTCGCTCCCACCCGGTCGCGCTAGAGCAGTGCCGCAAGCTGCTGGGGAGGTTGAACGGAATCCGCGCGATCGCAGCCTCAACGACGGCTGATGCCGCCGCGCAAGTCGCCGAGTCGGACACGCCCGGGGAAGCTGCAATCGCCAGCGATCGGGCCGCTGCGATCTACGGTTTGGAGGTGATCGAGCATGACGTAGGAGACCATCCCGAAGCGTTCACGCGTTTCGTCTCGATCGCGACCCATACGCGCATCGACCGTGAGCGCGACGACTGGAGGACGGCCTTCTCGTTCGTGACCGACCACCGGGCCGGCGCGCTTCACGGTGCAATCGAGCCGTTCGCGCGTCACGGGCTCGACCTTGTGCAACTCGTGTCGCGGCCGATCCCGCATTCGCCATTCAAGTACCGCTTCGACGCGGTGCTCGCCGGCCATCCACTCGAGTCCACGACACGCGCCGCGTTCGCAGAGGTGCGCACGCGCGTGCGCGACCTGCGCGTGTTGGGCTCGTACCCCGCCGGGGCCTAGACAGGCAGCGCCGTCGTGTCGACGGGCGCGGAGTGCGAACGCTCGTAGTTTGTGATGGTCTGCTCGCGCTTGAGCGTCAGCGCGATATCGTCGAGCCCCTGCAACAGCGACTCACGTGCAAACGGCTCGAACTCGAACGGCACGACGAGATCCCCCGGGCCCGACACCTGCTGCGCTTCGAGATCGACGTTCAGCGACTCGCCGCCTGAAACAGCGTGCATGAGCGTTTCAACGGCTGCGGCCGGCAGCACGACCGGCACGAGCCCGATCTTCAGACAGTTCGTGTGGAAGATGTCGCCGAACGACGGGGCAATGATGACCTCGAAGCCGTAGTCCTGCAACGCCCAGGCCGCGTGCTCGCGCGAGGAGCCGGAGCCGAAGTTCCGTCCGGCGAGCAGGATCCCGGCGTCCGCATACTCCGGACGGCGTAGTTCGAAGTCCGGCTGCTTCATCCAGTCGAAGAAGAGAAACTCGCCGTAGCCGGTTCGCTCGATGCGCTTCAGAAACTGCTTCGGGATGATCTGGTCCGTGTCGACGTCGGCCCGGTCGAGCACGGCCGCGCGAGCGGTGACGCGACGGAACGGCTTCACGCTGCGTTGCCGAGGGCCTGCGGATCGACGAAGTGCCCAGCGAGGGCAGCGGCGGCGGCCAGTGCAGGGCTCACGAGATGTGTGCGCCCGCCGGCGCCTTGGCGCCCTTCGAAGTTGCGGTTCGACGTCGAGGCACAGCGCTCGCCGGGCTGAAGGATGTCCGGGTTCATCCCGAGGCACATCGAGCAACCGGCGCGCCGCCACTCGAAGCCGGCGGTTTTGAAGATCTTGTCGAGCCCCTCCTCCTCCGCCTGCCGCTTGACGCCGGCCGAGCCGGGGACGACGAGCGCGCGCACCGACGGGTGGACATGTTTGCCGGATACGACCGCCGCCGCGGTGCGCAGGTCCTCGATCCGCGCGTTGGTGCAGGAGCCGATGAAGACGCGGTCGATGCTGATGTCCTCGATCTTCGTGCGTGGCGCGAGACCCATGTACGTGAGAGCTCGCTCGACTGCGTCGCGCTCCGCGGGATCGTCGTAGTCCGCCGGGTCCGGCACTTCGCCGTGCACCGGGACGACCATCTCTGGATTGGTCCCCCACGTCACCTGCGGGGCGAGGCTGGAGACGTCGACGGGGAGATCACGCTCGAAGGTCGCGTCCGGATCGGTGGCGAGCGAGCGCCAATGGTCGAGGGCGCGCTCCCAGTCCGCCCCTGCGGGCGCGCCGGGACGTCCCTCCATGTAGGCGAAGGTCGTGTCGTCGGGAGCGATCATCCCGGCGCGGGCGCCCCACTCGATCGACATGTTGCACACGGTCATGCGGCTCTCCATCGAGAGGGTCCGGATTGCCGGGCCGTCGTACTCGACGACGTAGCCGACGCCGCCCGAGATGCCCGCCTGGCCGATCGCGGCGAGGATCATGTCCTTGGCGGCGACGCCCGGCGGGAGCTCACCCTCGAAAGTGACACGCATCCTCTTCGGTCGCCGCTGCGGGAGCGTCTGCGTCGCGAGCACATGCTCCACCTCCGACGTGCCGATGCCGAAGGCCAGCGCGCCGAACGCGCCGTGCGTCGACGTGTGGCTGTCACCACAGACGATCGTCATCCCGGGCTGTGAGATCCCGAGTTCCGGGCCGATCACGTGGACGATGCCCTCGCGCCCGCTCCCGGTCGCGTACAGCGGCACCCCGAACTCCTCGCAGTTCTCGCGGAGCGCGTCGAGCTGTCGGCGCGCGAGCGGATCGGTGATCGGCCCGTCCTCGGTCGGGACGTTGTGATCCATGGTGGCCACCGAGAGATCGGGCCGGCGGACCCGGCGCCCGGCCAGGCGCAGACCCTCGAACGCCTGCGGCGAGGTCACCTCGTGAATCAGGTGCAGGTCGACGTAGAGCAGCGCCGGCTCGTCGTCGGGCTCGACGACGACGTGACTGGTCCAGATGCGGTCGAACAGCGTTTGCGGTGGCATTCCGGTCTTCTTAGCCGACGGGCTGTGAGATGTAAAGCTGTGACTCGTCCCGGTGATCGAGCTTCGACGGATCTCCAGCCTCCCTCCCTACGCCTTCGCGGAGATCGAGCGGCTGAAGCTCGAGCTCCGGCGGGCAGGCGACGATGTCGTCGACCTCGGCTTCGGCAATCCCGACATCCCCTCGCCCGCGATTGCCGTGGAGAAGCTCGCCGAGGCGGCGGCGAAGCCCCGGAACCACCGCTATTCGGCCAGCCGCGGCATTCCCAAGTTGCGCGAGGCCGTCTGCGGCCTCTACGCGCGCCGCTTCGGGATCGAGCTCGATCCGGATCGGGAGGCGATAGCCACGATCGGAGCGAAGGAGGGGCTGGCTCACCTGCTCTGGCTCCTGGTCGAGCCGGGAGACGTGGCGCTCGTCCCCGCGCCGAGCTACCCGATCCACCTCTTCGCACCTGTTCTTGCCGGCGCCTCCGTGGCTCAGGTGGCGATGGGCGCCGGGGAAGACGCGTTCGCCAACCTCGAGGAGGCCTACGACCGTTCGCGCCCCCGGCCGCGGGCGTTGATCGTCTCGTTCCCGCACAACCCGACGACCGCGACCGTCGATGCGGCGTTCATGCAGCGCATCGTCGACTTCGCCCGCGAGCGAGGCATCGTCGTCGTGCACGACTTCGCCTACGCGGACATCGCCTTCGACGGCCACCGGCCCCCGTCGATCCTCGCGGCCGAGGGGGCACGCGAGGTCGCCGTCGAGCTGTACACCCTCACCAAGGGGTACTCGATGGCCGGCTGGCGCGTCGGTTTCGCTGTCGGGAACGCGGAGATCGTCGCCGCGCTGGGGCGGCTCAAGTCGTACCTGGACTACGGCACGTTCCAGCCGATCCAGATCGCCGCCACCGTCGCGATCGTGCAGGCGGCCGAGTATCCGGCGGAGGTCTGCGAGCTGTATCGCAGCCGCCGCGACGCGCTTTGCGACGGGCTCACGCGCATCGGCTGGGAGGTGACGAAGCCGCTCGGAACGATGTTCGTCTGGGCACCGATCCCGGCGGCCTACCGTGCTCTCGGCTCGCACGAGTTCGCGCTCAAGCTGCTCCGCGAGGCGAAGGTCTCCGTCAGCCCGGGAGCCGGCTTCGGCCCCGGTGGGGACGGTCACGTCCGCTTCGCACTCGTCGAGAACGGGCAGCGGATCGCGCAAGCCGTCCGCGGGATCCGCTCGGCGCTGCCCTTGCTGCACGGGGCCGAGGGCGGCGCCAGACGATGAGTTCTGCGGCGCGACACGGTCTTCCGTGAAGACACCGAAGAAGGAGCTGATCACGATGGCAAAAGTCAGGTGCGACATCTCGATGTCACTCGACGGTTTAGTCGCCGGACCGAACCCGAGCCTCGAGGAGCCGCTCGGAGCAGGAGGCGACCTCTTGCACGAATGGGCCTTTGCGGCCGCCAGTTGGCGGGAGAGTCACGGCCTCTCGGGCGGCGAGACGAACGCCGACTCCGAAGTCTTGCAGGAATCGATCGACTCGACCGGAGCCGTCGTGATGGGCAGGCGGATGTTCAGCGGCGGTGAAGGTGCGTGGGAGCCCGATCCCCGGGCGGGCGGTTGGTGGGGAGACGACCCGCCGTTCCACGTGCCGGTCTTCGTGCTCACGCATCACGCTCGCGAGACGTTGGTGATGGAGGGAGGCACGTCTTTCAACTTCGTCACCGACGGCATCGGGGCGGCACTCGAGCAGGCCCGGGCAGCCGCAGGCGACAAGGACGTCCTGCTCGCGGGCGGCGCCAGCATCGTCCAGCAGTACTTGAAAGCAGGACTGCTGGACGAGCTACAGATTCACATCGCTCCCGTGCTTCTGGGCGATGGGACATCCCTCTTCGACCGGCTCGGAATCGAGCCGCTCGGGCTCGAGGCGGCGAGGGTGATTGCGTCTCCTTCGGTCACCCACCTGCGCTTCAGGGTGCCGGCACGAACGAGGTAGGTCAAGCCGGCTGCTGCACGATCCGGATGTAGGGCTTTGGCGACTCCCAGCCGTCCGGATACGTCTCTTTGGCCTCGTCGTCCGAGACCGAGCCCGCGATGATCACATTGTCGCCCTGCTGCCAGTTCACCGGCGTTGCGACCTTGTGCTTGGCAGTGAGCTGCAGCGAGTCGATCACCCGCAGCACCTCGTCGAAGTTCCTGCCGGTCGTCATCGGATAGACGAAGATCAGCTTGATCTTCTTGTCGGGACCGATGACGAAGACGTTCCGAACCGTCTGGTTGTCGGCCGGCGTGCGCGCCGTCGGATCGCCCTCGACCGAGGCCGACAGCATCCCGTAGAGCTTCGAGACGTTGAAGTCAGCGTCCCCGATGATCGGGTAGTTCGGTGCGCTGCCCTGCGTCTCCTCGATGTCTGCCGCCCACTGGGAGTGGTTGTCCACGGGGTCCACCGACAGCCCGATCACCTTCACATTCCGCCGATCGAACTCGGGCTTGATCTTGGCCATGTAGCCGAGCTCGGTGGTGCAGACGGGGGTGAAGTCCCGCGGGTGCGAAAAGAGCACAGCCCACGAGTCGCCGATCCAGTCGTGGAAGCTGATCGGGCCTTCCGTCGTCTCCGCCGTGAAATCAGGTGCCGTATCGCCGAGCTGCAGAGCCATGTCTCCTCCTAAACGCAGGTACCCCTTCAGAAAGTAAAGCTAGCACCGCGAAAGGTGTCTAAGCCGGAAGCGCGCCTTCGCCACGATGAGAGGCTCGCGCAAATTGACCCGCATGGCTTGGAACAGGAAGGATCGGGGCCCGTACTTCTTGACGAGGAGGCACCAATGGCGCCCATCAGCGAGAGCATCGAGATCAACCGAAAGGCCGAGGACGTCTTCGCGTACCTCGACGACGTCGAACGCCACGGCGAATGGCAGGAACAGATCGTCGCCGTGAAGCGCCAGGACGACGGACCGCTCCGCGTCGGCTCGCGTGTGAAGGAAACACGGCGCGTGCCCGGAGGCAACCGCACGATGACCTACGAGGTCACGGAGCACAACCCGCCGCGGCAATCGTCCTTCCGGGTGCTCGACGGGCCGATCCGGGCAGACGGAACGATCTCGATCGAGCCGATCGGCGACGGCTCGCAGTCGAGGCTCACGATCACGATCGACTTCAAAGGCCACGGGCTCGCCGGCAAGGTTCTGCTCCCGGTGGCGAAAGGACAGGCGCGCAAGCAGATCCCGAAGGACCAGGCCCGCATGAAGGAGTTGCTCGAGTCGCACGACTGAGTCGCACGATCGAGTCGCACAACTAGGCTGGACAGATGCGGGGCATCCAGCTTCGGGCTCGCGCAGGCCTCCGCTCGGGAGAGGGTCGCTGGCTCGTGCCGCCGTGGATCGCGCCGGCGTTCGCCTTCTGCGCCCTCGTTCTCGTCCCCTGGGCCGCGTTCCTGATCTTCACGCTCCCACGGAACTACACGGCCAATCACTGGCGGGTCGCCTGGGGCGGTTTCGACCTCGGCCTCGGCACGGCGATGGTCGTGACCGCGATCGCTGTGGCCCGTCGCTCGCCGTTCGCCGAGGCTGCGGCAGCCGTCACCGGAACGCTCCTCGTCTGCGACGCCTGGTTCGACGTCCTCACCGCAAGCACGACCAGTGAGATGGTGCAGGCGGGGCTGGAAGCCGTGCTCATCGAGCTGCCGCTCGCGGCTCTCTGCTTCTGGATGGCGTCCAACCTCGCGCACGCAGTCGAAGTCGCACGACCATTCCTCCAAGCAGCGGGCTTCAGAGTCGAGGGCAACCGCCTCCTGCCACCTGAGGGACGACTAGACCAGCCGCCGCTCCAGGAAGATCGCGAGCCGCGTCAGCGGGAACGAGATACAGAAGAACGCCGCGAGGAGCGCGGCATAGATCGCGAACGCGTGTGAATTCCCGGGCGGCGTGAGTTGCAGCCGCTCGATCGAACGTTGTCCGGTCGCGAGGAGCTCCGTGACGCCGATGAGTGACGCGATCGTCGTGTTCTGGATGATGTTGGCGAGGAGGCTGACCAGCGGTGGCAGGAGGCGCCGCAGAGCCTGCGGCAGGATCACACTGCGATGGCGGCCGATCCAGCCGAAGCCGAGCGCCGACGCGGCTTCGTGCTGCTCGCTCGGAATCGACTGGACGGCGCCACGGGTTGCCTCCGCGACCTGGGCGCTCCCCCAGAGGATCAGTCCGATTGCAGCGCCGGTAATCGCCCCGAATCTGTGGTGGATCACCGGAGTCGTCGGCAGGGCGAAGTAGACGAGGAAGATCGTGACGAGGATCGGCAACCCGCGCCAGATCTCGACGTAGAGACGGATCAGAGCCTGGAGCGGCCAGAAGCGAATCGTCAGCAGCGTTCCGAGCAGGACGCCGACGACCGTGCTTCCGACCACCGCATACGCCGCTATCCGGAGGGTCGTGGTGAGACCCTCGTGGAGCATGTAGTGAGCGACCGGCCCGGCCCAGTCGGGCATCAGCGCGCCTCCGGAATCGTGAGCCGTCGCTCAAGGAGTCGGACGAGCGCCGACAGCGTCCAGACGACGAGCAGATAGGTGGCGCCGAGGGCGAAATAGACCTCGCTCGGCTTGAAGCTCTGGCTCTCCAAGCTGTAAGCGGTGTCGGTCAACTCGGCGAAACCGATGGCCGTGAGTAGCGACGTATTCTTGAGCACGGACACGTACGTGTTGATCGAGGACGGCAGCGCAATGCGTGCGCCGATCGGAAGCGTCACGTTGAGGAACGTCGCGACCCGGCTGAAGCCCAGCGCGAGACCTGCTTCCCGATAGCGCCAGGGCACGGCCTCGAACCCGGCGCGAAAGTTCTCGGTGTTGTACGCGCCGCCCCAGATCATCACGCTGAGCCACGCAATCGTGAACGGCTCGAGCCGGATCGGATGACCGGGAATCTGCGTCAGGCCTCCGGCGATGAAGAAGATCTGGACGAGGATCGGCGTATTGCGGATGACCTCGACGTAGATTGCGGCTACCCAGCTGAGCACAGGGATCCGATGCGCCCGCGCGGCACCGAGGACGATGCCGATCGCCAGTGATCCGCCGATCCCGATCGCGGCCACTTTCAATGTGGCCTTCAACCCCGTCCAGAAGTCCGGGATGTGCTCCCAGATGAAGTGCCAATCGAAGCTCGCGACCAGGGTCATGGGCCGAGGACGCCGGAGCGGCCGCTCTGAGGCGACCGCTCCCGACGCGTTACCTCACGGACAGATGCTCGCGACGTCCTTGCCGACCGGGTAGGCGAAGGTGTTCTTCGGTCGTGGGACGTTGTCCAGGAAGTCGGGCACCAGCCGAGCCGGCGCATTCGCCCTCAGGATCTTCACGAACTCGTCCTTCTTCTTCATGTAGCGCAGGGCGGCATTGACCCAGCGGCTCATCGCCGTATCGCCCTTGCGGATGCCGATCCCCCACGGCACGTTCAGGAACTTGTCGCTCGTGAGCCGAAGGTCGCGGTCCTGCGTTGCCACGCCGAGCAGGAACGCATCGTCGAACATGAACGTGTCGGCGCGGCCGTCTTTGACCGCTGACACAGCTAGCGCCGGCGAGTCGACCTGGAGGAGCGTCGAGTTCTTGAAGCAGTTCGACGTCCACGTGGCGTAGATCGCACCGCGAGTCGTCACGATCGTTTTTCCGCCCAGGTTCCCGAGGTTCAGGGATGAGCTGTTCGGGACGAGTAGACGTCCCGTGGCCGAGTAGTACGGGATCGAGAAGTCGATCTGCTCCGACCGAGCCTGCGTCCACGTGAGCGTCGAGACGATGATGTCGACGCGTCCCGACATGAGCGTCGGTATGCGGCTCGGCGTCGTCACGCAGGTGAAATCGACTTTCTTCTTGCTACCGAATGCAAGGGTCGCGAAGCGTCTCGCGACCTGCACGTCGTAGCCGTCGTTGTTCCCTCGCACGTCGATGAAGCCGAACGGCGAGAAGTCGCACTTGACACCGATCAGCCACTTCTTGCGCTTCTTCACGTCGCTGGGAAGTGCAGGCAGCTTAGGCTTCGCCGGCTTGGGATTGGCGGTAGGGCCGGCCAGGGCCGCCACCTTCCCTCCGGGTGCGGCCGTACCCCAGGCCGCGAACGCCGCCGCCGCGAGCACGAGCGCGGCGACGACGATGGTGATGCGCTTCATTCAACCCCTCCTTCTTCGATGGTGAGCTCTTCCAAAGAGTCCGCAAGGTGGAGCGTGCGGCGCAGGAAACGCCGCGTTCGCTCTGCCTTCGGGCGGTCGAGGACATCGGCGGGATTGCCCTGCTCGACGATCTTGCCCTCGTCCATGAAGATCAGCTGATCGCCGACGTCACGCGCGAATTGCATCTCGTGCGTGACGACGAGCATCGTCATCCCGTCGCGCGCGAGGTCTCGCATCACGACCAGCACCTCGCCGACGAGCTCCGGATCGAGTGCCGACGTGACCTCGTCGAAGAGCATGACGTGCGGACGCATCATGAGCGCGCGCGCAATCGCAACGCGCTGCTGTTGCCCTCCGGAGAGCTGGTGCGGATAGCTGCGCGCCTTCTCGGACAGCCCGACTCGCTCCAGCAGCTCATGGGCGCGCTGCTCGGCCTCTCTGCGCGGAATCTTCCCCACTCGCCGCGCGGCCAGCGTGAGGTTGTCGATCGCCCGGAGGTGCGGGAAGAGATTGAACTGCTGGAAGACGATGCCGATCCGCTGCCGGATGGCGGGCACTTTCGTGCCTTTGCCGGTTATCTCCTCGCCCTCGAAGAAGATCCTGCCGCTGTCCACGGGCTCGAGCAGGTTGACGCAGCGCAGCAATGTGCTCTTACCGCTGCCGCTCGGTCCGATGATCACCAGGGCTTGGCCCGCGTTGACCGTCAGTTCGATCCCGTCGAGCACGACGTTGTCGCCGAAACTCTTGTGGACGTCCTCCAACTGCACGACCGGCGCCTTCACCGCGCGTGCACGCTCCGCCACCGCCGCCCCTGAACTGTGCCCCGCCACCCGTGGGGAATCTACGCGATAGCCGCGTTCCCGACTAGGGACGCCGAGGTCGGGTGGTGCTTTCGGACTAGGGTGCGCGGCTTGACGGAGATCTCGGATCTGATTCGGTCACGCCGGACGCACAAGTCCTTCGGGCCGGAGCCCGTGCCGCCCGAGGTGGTCGACGAGTTGCTCGAGCTCGCGCGCTGGGCGCCGAACCATCACCGGACGAACCCCTGGCGCTTTCGCGTTCTCGGGCCCGAGACTCTGGAGCGGCTGAAAGAAGCGGCCGGCCCCGCCGAAGCACCGAAGCTCGGGCGTGCGCCGACTCTCATCGTCGCCTCTGCGACGCTCAGCGGCGACCTCGAGCAGGACGAGGAGGACATCTGCGCGACCGCGAGCGCGATCTACGTCGTCCTGCTCGCAGCGCACGCGCGTGGGCTCGCGGGCTACTGGCGGACACCGCATGTGCTCCGCACGAAGGCCGGCCGCGATGCAGTCGGCCTGCCGGGGGGCGAGCGGTTCCTCGGCCTGATCCATCTCGGGACACCGCGCAGCGATCCTCCGCCACCGGACCGCGCGCCGCTCGAGGAGTACCGCCTCTACCTTCCTTAGGACAGGTAGCGTGGCAACGTGACCGAGGTCCCCGCCCAGGAACCGGCGCACGAGATCGTGTGCCCTCACTGCAAGAAAACGTTCACGGCCGAGCTGCTGGCCGGCCAGACCGAGCGTCACCGGGGCTTCAAGTGCCCGCACTGCCGCCTTTTCGTACCGGCAGATAGAGCCAAGCGCTAGCGCTCCTGCGCGAAAGCGCAGCTTTCGCCCGGAGTGGAGGCATCCCTCGTTCAAGGGATAGGAGCGGCTTGCCGATACGGATCTGGTGGCATTCGACGTTGCCCGAGATCTGCGCGCGGGCCCCGAGGTCTCGGCCCCTCGGGCCTTCGCACGCGTGGCCGCCGTGCCTGCTTGGGTCTGGGTGGCCGGCATCGTCCTGGCCAGCTTCGGCGGGCGCCTCTTTGCGGCCGTTGCGCGGCTGACTCCGTACTACCTGCCGGACGAGTACATCTACCCCTCGCTCGCGCGCAGCCTCGCCGACCACGGGCGCCCGCTCATCCGCGGCGCCGGCGTGCATTTCCCCGCGCTGCTCGACCCGATCGTGACCGCGCCGGTCTGGCTCGTGACTGACGATCCAGTGACCGCATTTCGTCTGACCCAGGGCATTCATGCCGTGCTCTTCTCGCTCGCCGCGATCCCGGCCTACCTGCTCTGCCGCCGGCTCGGGCTCGCAGGTTGGCTCGGCGTCGCCGTTGCCGCGCTGACCGTTGCCGTACCAGACGGCGTCTACTCCTCCACGATGCTCGCTGACCCACTCGCCTATCCGCTCGTCCTCTCGGCGGTCTACGCAGGGGTTTGCGTCGTGTCGCAACCGACTCTGCGCGCACAGCTCGCCTTCACCTTATTCAGCACGCTTGGGATCCTCGCGCGGATCCAGTACGTGATCGTTCCGCTCGCAGTGCTCGCGGCCGAGCTCGTGGCCGACCGTTTCCGCGTCGTGCAGGCCGTGCGCCGCCTCTGGCTCGCGCTCGTCCTGTTGATCGTTCCACCGGCACTGTTGCTGGCGATGCTCGGCTCCGGCCGCGTGTTCGGCGTGTATGCGCACGGCAACCATGCGCTGCACCCTGTCTCGATCCTGCACTGGGTCGGTCTGGAGGCGATGCTGCTCATGTACTCCGCCGGCTGGGCGATCGTCCCCGGCGCGCTGGCGGGGCTCGCCGTCGTGCTCTTTCGGCCCCGGGGGCGCGCCGAGATCGCGTTTGGAGTGACGAGCTTGGTGCTGGTCTGTGGCCTGCTGCTCGAAGCGGCCCAGATTGCAGACACCGATTCGCAGCGCTTCCAGGAGCGCTATCTCTTCACTCTCGTCCCGCTGCTCGCAGTGACCTTCGGTCTCTACGTCAAGCGCGGGCTGCCCGGTCGAGTCCCCGTGGGTCTGCTTTCCGCCGGTTTGCTCCTGCTCGCGGCGCGCGTCCCACTCTCCGGTTATGCCGCTGCTCACAACAAGGACGACTCGCCCACGCTGTGGGCCGTGTTGCGGTTCGAAGGTCTCACGTCGGTGGGCAACGGCTCGTTGGCGTTCGCCCTCGTTGCTGCGGTGCTGTCAGTGCTCGCCGCGCTCGTCGCCTTCCGCAAGCTGCCCGCCGCTGTCGCGGTCATAGCCGCGATCGTCGCGTGCTGCGCGATGTCAGCGGGCGCATCCGCGTTCGATGCCCGGACGAGCCGAAGCCTGCGTAGCACGCTCCCTCACGACATCCGCTGGGTCGACCATGCGCGGCTCGGGAGCGTCGACCTAGTGGCGCCGCCCGGCTCGCGCAAGGAGCAATCGTGGCAGCAGCTCTTCTGGAACACGTCCGTCAAACGCCTCCTTCTGCTCGGCAGTGCACCGATCGATCAGTTCGACGCCAAGCATCTGAAGATCGCGGGCGACGGGACGCTTCTGGTAGACGGTCGGCCCGATCGTCGGCCCCTGCTCGTCCAGACGTATGCGTCCACCGTCCGGCTCAGCGGTGTGGAGCGCGTCCGGCACGAGCTGATCTTCGACCTCTACCGTCCGGTGGGCACACCGCGCCTCCGTCTGCTCGCCGCCGGACGCTTCGCGGACAAGTGGCTCGCGCCACGGGGTGCGATCACCGTGTGGACGAAGACCGGCGGGACGCTCGAACTCGTGCTCGCGTTGCCGGCAAACACGCAGGTCACGCCCATCGTCCTCACGGGCCGGGGAATCAAGCGCACCATCCACGTGCATCCCCGGCAGCGCATCCAACTCAGCTTCCGCGTCCCCGCCGGGGGCCCCTGGAGCCTGCACTTCAGCTCGGCGCGGCCCGGCTACCTCGGCGACCGCGCTGTCAGCGTGCGCGCCGAGCGCGTCCGCTTCCGCTGAGCGTTCGTGCACTAGTGTCCTTCCAGTAATGCCGTCGAGCTTCTGGGTCGCGACCACCAAGCCAGAGGCTGCACTCGACCGCAGCAAGGCTGGTCTGCCTTGCTAAGGGCGAGGGTGGACTCTGGCGCCGCGTGATCGCGGGCCAGAGGCCGACATGTATTGCTGGAAGGGCACTAGACGCAGTCCTTCAGCCCTTGGGCCTCGGGAAGCGACTCGAGCTTCTTGAGCGTGTTGTTCTCGATCTGCCGGATGCGCTCTCTCGTCACGCCGAATGCCCGTCCGACCTCCTCGAGGGTGCAGGGCTGCGCGCCGGACAGGCCGAAGCGGAGCTCGATCACCTGACGTTCACGCTCGGGTAGCGCGGACAGCGCGTGCTCGACGTCCTCGCGGCGTAGCGAGAGCGTGGCGGTGTCGAACGGCGACTCGGCCGACTCGTCCTGGACGAAGTCGCCGAGCTCCGAATCCTCCTCCTCGCCGATCGGCTTCTCGAGCGAAATGGGCAGCTGCGACATGCGCAGGATCTCACGCACCTCGTCCGTGGTCATCTCGAGCTCTTCGGCGATCTCGTCGGGACGCGGCTCGCGCCCGAGGCGCTGCACGAGCTGGCGCTCGATGTGAACGACCTTGTTCAGCTTCTCGACCATGTGCACCGGGATGCGGATCGTGCGCGCCTTGTCCGCGATCGCACGCGTAACGGCTTGCCGGATCCACCACGTCGCGTACGTCGAGAACTTGTAGCCCTTGCGGTAGTCGAACTTCTCGACCGCGCGGATCAGTCCGAGTGAGCCTTCCTGGATCAGATCCAGGAAGCTGAGACCGCGACCGAGATACGACTTTGCGATCGAGACGACGAGCCTCAGGTTCGCCTCGATCATCTGCGTCTTCGCCGACATGTCGCCCCGCTCGATGCGCTTTGCGAGGTAGACCTCCTGGTCGGCTGTGAGCAGCGAGACTTTGCCGATCTCGCGCAGGTAGAGGCGCAGCGAGTCGAGCGACGGCTCGACGCTCAGGTCGAGCTTTGGGCCCTTCTCTTCTTCAGGCGGGGCGAGCTCGTGCGGCGGATGCTTGTGCGTCTCGCCCTCGAGCAGCTCGACACCGTGGTCGACCAGGTACGTGTAGAAGTCTTCGATCTGCTCCTTCGTGAGCTCGACGTCGTCGAGCCCTGCTGCAATCTCGTCGTAGTTGAGATGGCCCTTCTCGAGACCTTCCTGGACGAGTTTCTGCAGCTCCTCGACCTCAGGAAGGGAGATTTCGACGGTGAGCAACGGCTGCCTACCTCCCGGCTGTTTTCGCGTCGGTGGACGGGGATCGATCTACGAACGCAAAAGAGCCGGATACCCGCGTCCCCCCGGCTCACCCTCTCGCCGGGCGGATATTACAGGGTTTCGGAAAAAGCAAAGAGCGATTTTTTGTCGGAGGTCTTCGAGGGTGATTGACGTGGTCGACTCAAGCGCGGATTTTGGACGGCCGCGCGGGCAAAGCCCGCCCGGCCTCTAAGCGGCGCCGCCGAGTCGGCGCCTTGTCTAGATAGTGATCTCTCCAACTAGCTCGCCGCGGCTGTTCTCGAGCGGGACAACGGCGAGGTCGCCGAGATCGAGGTCGAGCTGCCGGAAAAACGCAGCCGCCGCAGGCCCGAGCCCGCGACCGTTTCCGTCCTCTGCCTTGAGCGCAATGCCGAGGCCGCTGCCCGCGGCGCACAAGAGCCCTTCGGCGCCGCCTTTCGCAATCCAGCCCGGCAGCGCCTTCATCAGACGCGTGTCGCCTGCGATCGGTCCTCGAATCAGCTCGGGATACGCACGCATTCCCGCGGCGACCTTGTCGCCGCCCTCCAGCCCAGCCAGGCGCGCGAACGCATTGGCCATTCGTTCCAGCGGCAATCCGAAGGTGAGGACGCCGCACCCGTCTATCGCGGTGCGGATCTCGTCCTCGAGAACCTGCGACGCCTCGGCGTGAACGGCGAGCATCTCCCGCTGCACGCGGTGTCCCTCGAGCCGGTAACCCTCGCTGCGCCAACCTTTGGCGCGGCATAGCGCGAGCATGCCGGCGTGCTTGCCGGAACAGTTGTGCTTGAGCCGCGACGGCGGCCCCTCGGGCCCGCACTCGAGCTCGTCTTCGGTCGCCGGAGCCTTCGCGAGCAGGGCGCGCACCGCTGCGAGCTGTGCGTCGTCGGCGAGATGGGACGCCGACGCAATCGCGAGGTCGCGCTCGTCGAGGTCGGTCCGGGCACGCGCGAGCGGGATCGCCTGCAGCGGCTTGGAAGAGGAGCGCATGAACGCGAGCAGCCCGGTGTCGCCTGCCTCGGCGATCACGGCTCCGTCCTGAACCGCGACAGCGTGGACGCGGTGAACCGCCTCGGTCACTCCCCCTCGACGCACGGATACCCTGATCGGGTCGATGCGTTGGAGCCTAAAGGCCAAATCGGGTGCCTGAACTGCCGGAGATGGAGGCGTGGCGCCGCGCGCTCGCAGACCCGGTTTCCGCGTTCCCGATCGCGAAGGCGGGACCGGCGCACATCGCCACGCTGAAGACGTTCGATCCGCCGCTCTCGGCGCTCGAGGGGAGGCAGCTTGCGGGGGCAGATCGGCGAGCGAAGCGCTTGCTCTTTCCGACGACCGACGGCGAGCTGGTGGTGCTCGTGCACCTGATGACGGCCGGGCGGTTGAAGTACCTCAAGGCGGGCGAGGCCGGGCCGAAGACACCGGCTTTCCAGCTCGTCTTCGAAGGCGGCGCGCGGCTCGTTCTGACCGAGGCCGGGGCGAAGAAGCGCGCGGGAGTCTGGCTGCTCACGCCGGAAGAGGCAGAGCAGGAGCTCTCCCACCTCGGGCCCGAGGCGCTCGGGCTCGGCGCCGGGCGCCTGGCCGAGATCTGTGCCTCCGAGTCCCGGCGGCTGCATTCGCTGCTGCGCGACCAGCGCGTGATTGCCGGGATCGGGCGCGCCTGGGCGAACGAGATCCTGCATCACGCGCAGCTCTCGCCGTACGAGCTCACCCGCGACCTCACAACGGAACAGGTCGAGCAGCTGGCGAACGCGATCGACACTGAGCTCGAACGCGGATTGGAGCTCCGCGAGGCCGGCGCGAACGACAAGCGCACCTATCGCGTCCACAACAAGCTCGGCGAGCCCTGCTACGTGTGCGGCACCCCGATCGCGCAAGTCGACTTCGAAGAGCACACGATCTACTACTGCCCCGAGTGTCAGACGGGTGGGCGCATTCTGAAAGATCGGCGCCTGTCACGATTGCTGCGCTGATGTCCGACTTGCTCCAGGCGCTCTATCAAGGCGACCGCGTGCGCGTCGACGAGTTGCTCGCCGCCGATCCCAAGCTAGATGTCTTCGAGGCCGCGGCTTTCGGCAGGACCGACCATCTGCGGGAGCTGCTCGACGAGGATCCCTCCCGCGCGAACGAGTTCGGCGAAGACGGCTTTCATCCCCTCGGGCTCGCGTGTTTCTTCGGGCACGTCGAGGCGGCGCGGCTCTTGCTCGACCGAGGCGCCGACGTCAACGCGCTGTCGACGAACGAGCACGTGCAGACAGCGGCGATCCATGCCGGCGCGGCCGCCCAGGGAACGGACGAGGCGACGCGCTACGAGCTGGTGAAGCTGGCGCTCGAGCGCGGCGCGGATCCGAACCTCGAGCAAGGCGGCGGCTTCCGGGCCATCGACGCGGCTCGGCAGAACCGCGACACGCGCGTGGAGCAGTTGCTACTCGAGAACGGCGCGGAGGATTAGCGCGCTTCCTCCCAGGCGTCGAGGAGGCCCTCGACGTGCCTTCGCTGGGCGTCGGTGAAGGGCACACCGGCAAGCAGGCGCCGCACCTCGGCAGGATCGTTGTGCTCGACCGCCGCCTCGAGATGCTCGCGGCCGGGCATGGGCTGTTGCAACTGGCGGCGCAACCAGCGCCGGAGACTGACCTGCGCGGCTCGGTTCACCCGGGAAGCTCGACCGTCAGCGTGTCGCCGTCCAGCGCGACCGAACCGCCGATTGCGCCGATGACGATCACGGCGACCGCGGCGCCGAGATCTCGCAGCTCCTGCCCGAGCAGGACCGGGCCCGAGGCGGGGGTGACCGGTGAGATCGCCAGCTTCGCGCCGTCGACGCGTAACTCGATCTGCTCGAGCCCGCCGTGACGTAGCGCCGCCTGCGCGAGAGCCGAGATCCCGCGCTGCGTCGCCTCGCCGTCGACCCGCACCTCCGCACCGTGTCCAGACACCACGACCCGTTCCTCCCCGAGCTGGTCGGCCGCGCCGCGCGCAAGCTCGAGCGTGTCGGCGGGCTGCAGCGCCGGCTCATAGCGTCCGCCCTCGATCCGCGCGGCGACACCGAGTTCGTCGAGCAGCTCGGCAAGTTGAAGCGCGGCGCTGTCGATCATCTCCAGATATCGCTGCTTGGGCTCGCCGAGATCGCCCATGCGCACGAGCGTCTGCGCGAAGCCGTGAATCGTCGCCAGCGGCGTGCGCAGGTCGTGAGCGGCGAGTGAGACGAGCCGCGGGAAACTGGCGTCTGAATCCACCACTGAGCCGCCTGACACTAACCTGTCGTACATGACGGAGTCTCGCGAGCTCCTGCACGATCTCCAGGCCTCGACACCAGAGGTGCGCCTCGGCCTGTCGAGAGCCGGGGTCCAGGGCGTCGCCAAGGCGATCCGCATCAGCTGGGGCGGCGCGGAGAAGCTCATCTCCGCGGAGATCGACTGCTTCGTCGACCTCGACCCGAGCCAGAAGGGCGTGCACATGTCCCGCTTCCCGGAGCTCTTCGAGGAGGCAATCGACGAGGTCGTGATCGGCGAGGCCTTCCTCGTCGAAGAGCTGGCGGAGCACATCGCGCGACACATCGTCGGCCGCCAGAGAGCGGGGCGCGCCGAGGTGCGGATCGCGGCGCGGTACCCACTCGAGCGGCGAACTCCGGTGACCGGCCTGCTGACGCAGGAGATGATCTCGATCGTCGGGATCGCTGCGGCGACCGAGTCCCGGGTGCGTCGCATCGTCGGCGTCGAAGCAACCGGGATCAACGCCTGCCCGTGCGCACAGGGGCTCGTGCGCAGCAAGGCGTCGGAGCGACTGCTCGAGGCGGGGTTCGAAGAGCCCGACGTCGAACGGATCCTCGAGCTCGTCCCGCTTGCGACTCACAACCAGCGCGGCCGCGGAACGCTCTACATCGGAACCGACCAGACCCTGAACGCGGAAGAGCTCGCCGGCATCGTCGAGGGCTCGATGAGCTCGCCGATCTACGAGCTGCTCAAGCGGCCGGATGAGCTTTTCGTCGTGGAGCACGCCCATCTCCAGCCCCGTTTCGTCGAGGACTCGGTCCGGATCTCGCTGCAGTCGACGCTCGACCGCTATCCGGAGCTGAAGGACGACGATTTCGTGCTCGCGCGCCAGCTCAACTTCGAGACGATCCATTCGCACGACGTGCTGGGAGAGCGCTACGGGACTGTCGGCGAGCTACGCGGCGAACTGCGCGACGGCGAGCCGGCGGCGCGGCACACCGAGCTACGCGACTGGCTCGCGTCCTAGCCGTCTCAACGCCCGCTCTGTGTTCCGACGCGGTCCGGTGAGCCTGGAGCGCTCGCCCGCCGTCTGAAGTTGAAGCGGTTTTCGGTGCCTGCGCGGAGGCGGCCGATGTTCGCTCGGTGCAGCACCAGAACCGCGGCTGCCGCGCCGCCCGCGAAGGCGATCACCGGCCAGGGCTCGTCCAGTAGGACCGCCGCCGCCGGCAAGGAGACTGCCCCGACGATCGAAGCCAGAGACGCATAACGGAAGGCGAGGAAGACGACGATCCAGACACCCGCGCCCACGGCGCCGACGACCGGTGCAACGCCGAGGAACGCACCACCGGTCGTCGCCACCACCTTGCCGCCGCGCTGCCAGCGCAGGAACAACGGACGCCAGTGGCCGAGCATCGCAGCCGCTCCTGCGAGCACGCCTGCGAGAGGAGACACCATCAGCGTCGCGACGAGCGCCGGCACGAAGCCCTTGAGCGTGTCCAGCAGCACGACGGGCAAACCGAGGCGCCAGCCGTAGACGCGCCACACGTTCGTTCCGCCGATGTTGCCGCTGCCGTGCCGTCTGACGTCGTCGTGCTTGACGAGCAAGGGGAGCCAGTAGCCCCACGGCATCGAGCCGAGCACGTAGCCGGCAGCGACAAGGAGCACGGTTTTCATCTGGATTACTTCTGGATCTGGTACTTCGAGACCCAGTCGTTGACCGTCGACCAGTCGAGGTTGTCGAAGAACGCGTCGATGTATGAGGCGCGATCGGTCTGATAGTCGAGGAAGTAGGCATGCTCATAGACGTCGAGGGCGATCAGCGGCGTCGCGTTCCAGATCGGATACGTGTTCTGTGCGTCGCCGACATAGTTGAAGAGGCGGCCCTCGTCCCAGTCGTAGGCCGTCCAGGCCCAGCCGCGGCCGGCCATCCCGGTGGCCTTCAGGTCGGTGCGCCAGCTCTGCACCGAGCCGAAGTCGCGTTCGATCAGGTCGCCGATCAGGCCGGTGGGATCGCCCCCGCCGCCACCGAGATGTTCGAAATAGATCTCGTGGTTCTTGATCCCGCCGATCGCGAAGCTGAAGTCGACCTTGAGCGCGCGAACGTCGGAATACACCTGATTCGCGCTCCCGGTATCGACACCGTCGAGCCGCGCGAGGATCTCGTTCCGCTTGTTCACGTAGCCCTGGTAGAGCTTGTAATGGGCCTCGATCGTGGCTCGCGAGATCCCGTCGAGCTCATAAAGCTCGGGCTTCAGCTCCCGGGCGGTGATCTCCTCGAGCTTGAACGCGAGCGACGTCATCTCTCTCCTATCCTCGACTAGACCGGCGCGCGGAGCATATCCTCGGTCTAGAAACCACTGAAGGGAGTCACGATGCCGTATGAGGTCCCGCCTCTTCCGTACGACTACGACGCGCTCGAGCCGCACATCGACGAACAGACGATGCGACTCCACCACGACAAGCACCACCAGGCCTACGTCGACAACGCCAACAAGGCGCTGGCCGGCACCGAGTGGGAGAACCAGCCCGTAGACCACGTGCTCGCGAACATCGAGATCGTGCCGGAGGACATCCGCGCGGCAGTTCGCAACAACGCCGGCGGCCACGCCAACCACAGCCTCTTCTGGGAGATCATGAGCCCGAACGGCGGCGGAGAGCCGAGCGGCTCGCTCGCCGACGCGATCAACGACACCTTCGACAGCGTCGACGAGCTGAAGAAGCTCCTGAACGACACGGGCGTGAAGCGGTTCGGCTCGGGGTGGAGCTGGCTCGTCTACGACGGCACCGGGCTCGCGGTCTACTCCACCGCGAACCAGGACTCACCCATCTCGAACTCGGACGTGCCACTCCTCGGCATCGACGTCTGGGAGCACGCCTACTACCTCAAGTACCAGAACCGTAGGCCCGATTACCTCGAGGCCTGGTGGAACGTCGTCAACTGGGACGCCGTCCAGCAGAGGTTGGAGAGCGCAGACAAGTAGTCCGCGCTCTCGCACGACTGTTTCCGAGGCCTAGCGCTTCACCACCGGCTGCGTTCCGCTCCACGAGTCGATGTACCCGCCCGGCATCTCGCTCGCCGGCATGTAGATCCGGATCGACCAGCGCCCACGGGGGATCACGGAGCGGACGAACTTCATCCCCATGATCCGGCCGGACTGCTGGCCGAGTGGCAGTTTGCGGATGTTGATCCATGTGCGCGCCAGCGTGAAGCGCTGCAGGTAGACGAATCGCCCTGCGAACGACTGGCCGGCCGTCACGTAGAAGTGGAAATAGCCCGACCGGGAGACGAACGGCAGCTTGATCGTCGGCTGGACCTGGACGCCGACAGAGCTTTCGGCTCCCTTCCACTGCGCCTCGTAGCTCGTGTTGAGCTGGGGCGTGACGTTGAACGAGAACGCGCCGCCACTCGTCGTCTGGAGCGTCGCCACCACCTGCTTCGTGGTCTGCCCGAAAGGCAGCGCGGCTATCGTCACAGTCTCGCCGGTCTTCTTGTTGTTCACGGTGCCGGTGAGCGTCACCTGCGCCCCGAACTTCACGACGGGCGCCGAGGTGGCCAGCGTCACCTGCGGTGGCGCTCCGCGAACGGTGACCGTGCCCCTCAGGCTCGGATGGAGGCCGTCGTGGTAGCGGTACGTCCCCCCGCTCGCGAAAGCGTGCGTGTAGCTCTTGCCCGGCTTCAGGATCGCGGAGGCAAACGCGCCTGAGTTCGAAACCACCTGGTGATCCTTCGTGTCCGTGTTCGTCCAGGTGACGGAGTCGCCCTGGTTGATCGTCACGGTGGCCGGAACGAACCCCGTGCTCTTGATCTGAACGGTGGTCGTCGCCGTCGACGCCGGTGCGGCGAGCACCAGTGCCATCCCTGCCACGGCGATCGGAATGAGCCTGCGCATTCTGGAACCCCCTAGTGTTTTCCTCTCTCTTTCCCTTAGACGTACGGGCCCCGTAAGGGGTTTTTAAGCTTTCGGTATGGCTGGTGGTTGTGGAGAGAGCCCCCAGTCTGCTGCAATCCATCAGACGTGAAATCCCGTAGAAACCCCGAGAAGATGGGCATCAGCATTGCCTTGCCTGCTGCCATGCCCCATGTCAGCAGCCGGGAAACGACCGGAGCCACCCCGCTGCACGAGCGCGGGCTGACCGACGGCGACCTGATCCGCCGGGTCGCCCGGCGCGACGCCGACGCCTTCGAGCTCCTCTACCAGCGCTATGCCCGCCCCGTCTTTGGTCTTGCTCTCCGCCGCCTCGGTGACCGGATGCGGGCGGAGGACGCCGTGCAGGAGACGTTCGCGGCCATCTGGCGTTCTGCGAAGACGTACCGGCCAGAGCGCGGCGCCGGCGCGCCCTGGCTCTACACCGTTGCCCGCAATGCGATCGTCGACCGGAGTAGGAACCGCAGTGAGCTGCCGGCCGAGGTGCCGGACACGGCAACGGTCGAGCCCGGTCCGGCCGAACGCGCTGAGACGTCCTACGTGGCGTGGCGTGTGCACCGCGCCCTCGAAGACCTGTCCGGCAACGAGCGCGACGTGATCGAGCTCGCGTATTACGCTGAGCTCTCGCAGAGCGAGATCGCCGATTTCCTCGGCATCCCACTCGGCACCGTGAAGACGCGGACGCGCGCGGGGCTGAGCCGCCTGGCCGATCTCCTCGAAGGAGAGTTGCAGTGAGCCGTGTGCCGGATTTCGACGCTCTGGTCGGCTCGGACGTGCCCGAGGAGGAGCGGCAGCGCCTGCGGCGCGCGCACGAACTGCTCGTCCAGGCCGGGCCCCCGCCCGAGCTCTCGCCAGAAATGGACGCCGTCCCTTGGCCCGACGAATCCCAGCGGCCGCCCGGCAAACCGAGGCAGCAGCGGTTGCTCTTGCTCGCCGCCGCGCTTGCAACTGCAGCGGTGCTCGGCTTCGTGCTCGGGCAGTCCTCAGGCCCCAGTTCGAGCTCGGCTTCGATCGACCCGGTGCGAGTCGTGAAGCTCGCGGGGACGAGCCTCGATCGCGATGCGCGAGGGACGCTCGCGCTCGGCAAGGCCGACGAGGGTGGCAACTGGCCGATGCTCCTCCATGCGACGGGCCTGCGACAGCTGCCGGAGGGCGGCTACTACAACCTCTATCTGACGAAGGGCGGCAAGCCTGTGGTGCTCTGCGGGAGCTTCAACGTGAGGAGCGGCGAGGCGATCGTGCGGTTCAGCGCGGCGTACGACCTCAGCCACTTCGACCGGGACGGCTGGGTGATCACACGCCAGCTACCGAGCAACCACAAGCCGACCCAGATCGTTCTGAAGCCGACGGTTGCCTAGGGCGCTATGCGGCCGCGCTCGACGAACGCCCCGTGCGTGACCGGCATCTTGGCCGCAAAGAACTGTTCGACGGCGTTCGCGTAACGACGGATCTCGCGCTGGGCCGTCTCTGCCGCACGCAGGGAGACGAAGTTCATCAGCGCACGGGCGTTCACGGTCCAGAAGAACTCCGTGTAGGCGCCGACCGGTATGACGGAACGCGCGAGCTCGCGCGCGACCCCTGCTTCGACGAGTTGCTCGTACGTCTCGAAGGCGTGTTCGTAGACCGCCCGTAGCTCTTCGCGCGTTCGCTCGGCGAGCTCGTCGTCCACCGGCTCGAAGGAATAGGCACCGGGTTTGCCGACCTGGCTGCGCACGTCCTCCGGCTCGGGAATGTAGAAGTCGTCCGTCGCCTTCGCATAGCGCATGGAAAACTCATTGAAGGAGCCAACACGGTGGCGAAACCATTCGCGCGCGACGAAGATCGGTGCGCGGACGTGGAACCGGAACGAGTTGTGCTCAAACGGCGTGCCGTGCAGATCGCGCATCAGGAAACGGATCAGACCCTCGTCGGAGTCGTCCATCTCGTGCTTGCGGCGCGCGAAGCTGACACGAGCCGCGTTCACCACGGAGAGGTCGGTTGCCATGGCATCGTCAAGGCGGACGAAGCCATGGTCGAGTACTCGGATGGCGTCCTCGGCTGTCACTCTGTCTGTGGTGGCCACTCCGGAATCCAGTTTAGTCGCGACTCCGGCGGACATCGCCGCGCACTGGGGCATCGAACTCGGCGCCTCGGTCGAGCCGCTCGCGCCGAGCCGGGCCCTTGTCGTGCGGAGCGGCGCCTACGTCATCCGCGACGCAAAGACCAGTCTCGAAAGCGTCATGTGGGAGCACGAATTCCTTGAGTTCCTGGCGCCACGGGTGGCCGAAGTCGTGGCGCCTTTGACCGCCGTGGACGACAGCACATTTCTCGCCGTGGGAGATCACGTGATTTCCGTCACGCCGCACATAGCCGCGGAGCGGGCGGATCGAAGCGCCCCGGTTGTGCGCTACGAGGTGCCCCGGCTGCTCGCACGCCTGCACCGAGCCGCGGACGAATGGCCTCGAGCACGGGCGCGTCCGGGACGGCCGTCCTGGTGCGACCTCGACTGGATCGCCAACGGCGCTTGGGATTGGACCGCCCTCGACCGGACGGATCTCCTCGAACGCGCCTACGAAGCCTCCCGTGAGTGGCTCGCGAGCCCGCCGCCGCTCGCCGAGTCGGCCGTCCACGGCGACTTCCACACCGACAACCTGCTCGCATCCGAGCGTGGAATCGAGGGTTTGATCGACTGGGAGTTCGCCCGAATCGACTGGCCGGCCTCCGATCTCGCCGCGGCCGTCATGGTCCTTTCCCTGCAGCGCGACGGGACGATCGACCAACGAATCGCCGACGAGACGGTGGCCGCCTATGTCGACGCCGGTGGACGCGACGAACCGCACGCGCTGGAACCCCTGTTGCGACAGGTTCTCCTTGCCGTCGCACTCCACGCGCGAACCCGCAAGGCGACTGGTCAGAGTTGGAGCCCGGAGTTCCAGGGAATGCTCGAAACTGCCCTGGAGCGCTTTGTCTGAGCTTTTCGTCGGCACCTCTGGCTGGTCGTATCCCTCCTGGAAGCCGGGGTTCTACCCGGCCGGGACGGACGCGAAGGAGTTCCTCCGCTTTTACGCGGCGCGCTTCTCGACCGTCGAGCTGAACACGACCGGCTACCGGCTGCCGGCCGAGGAGCAGTTTGCGCGCTGGGCCGAGCAGACGCCGGCGGGCTTCACGTTCGCGCCAAAGCTCGCGGGCAACCGGCCACGCCTGTTGGCCGAGTTCGGACGCGTGCGTGCACTCGGGGACCGGCTTGGGCCGATTCGCGTCCAGTTGATCAGCGCCCGCGACGAGGGGATGATCGAGCTGATCCTCGGCTCGCTCGATCCCGAGCTGAAGCTGGCCTTCGATCTCGGGCATCCGTCCTGGGACGGCATCGAGCCGCGGCTCGCGCAGGCGGGCGCGGTGCGGATCAACGACCTCGACCACGAGGCGCCATTCCGGTACGTGCGGTTCCGCGATCCGCCGTATGACGACAAGGCGTTGCAGGAGTGGGCCGACCGGCTGCTCGCTGTCGACGTGCCGCTGTATGCGTACTTCCGGCACGAGGACGAGCCGACGGCCCCGGCGTACGCCTTACGGTTGCTGGAGCTGCTCGGTCAGTGAACGCGGCACTTCGTGTCGACTCCGGCGATGGAGTCCTGCAAGGCGTTCCGCTGCTGTTCGTAGGCCACGTCTTCGGAGCTGTTCGGGTTGTAGTCGTGTAGGCCCGGAAGCGTGACGCTCACGTCCGGAGTCACGCCAGGCCCGATCGCCGTCAGCCGGTACTTCGCGCCGTTGCCGGGGCCGCGTGAGGTGAATCCGTAGAAGCCGTAACAGAAGACTCCGGTCGGTCGGTGAGACAGAAAGGCGTTCTCCCGCCGCCAGCCCTTCCCGTAGCGCGAGTCGAGCGTGTCGACGTAGATGTTGCGGCCGTAGGTGTCGAGCGGCGAGCCGACACGCGTCGCGGAGAAGCCGTACACGGGCCGGCCGTCGTAGGTGAGCCGCCCGAAGAGGTGGTGGTAGCGGCCGTCGTAGACCCAGTCCGTCCATGCCTCGAGCGTCGCGATCGCGCCCGACCAGTGGGAGAGATGAAGCTCCCAGGCGCCCAGCCCGTTGCGCCGAGAGCCGTCGAAGTTCGGAAGCGTCCGACGCCAGGATTGGAGCGCCCAGTAGGAACCGTCGGGCGCAGCGCAGGCAGCGACCTGGAACGCCAGGCTCGGCCCGTCGTAGGCGCGGCACTGGTTTCTGAACGAGGTCCAATTCCGGCCCGAATAGTCCTTGCGGAACCTGACCTGCGGCCGGCTCGTCGTCGGTTGCCGCGCGTCGATTGCGCCCCATACGCGCACGTGCATAACACGTCCGCGGACCTTGTAGGTGACCATTGCGTGACCGCTCGCGTCGACTCCGAGTCTGATGCTTTGCGCGTTCCGATCGATGATCTCCGAGGCGCGAGCAGAGCCGGCGGCCGAGATGAAGGCGAGTGCTGCGGCGATGAGGACGGTGACCTTCATCAGTCTCAAAGTACCCGTCCTCCCTCCGGATCAGGCTCCCTCAAACGAGTGTTCCGAGCCTCAAAACCGGGCTGTTGCGCCCAGATGGCGCTCATAGGCCCCGGTCTCCAGGATCTCGGCGATCTGCGCGACCGCGTGGCGAAGCTCGTCGTCGGTGTTGTAGTAGTGCGGCCCGAGGCGAAGTCCCGCGTCGGGACGGAAGTCGCAGAGGATCTGGCGCTCGCTGAGCTCCTTGTGCACGGCTTCGAAATCCGGCGTGCGTACGGTGACGGTGCCGCCGCGGCGGGCGGGGTCGCGCGGACTGCCGACCTCGAAGCCGGCCTCGTCGAACAGGTCGATGAGGAGCTGGGTCTGGCGGACCGAGTTCTCGCGGATGCGATCGACGCCGATCTCCTCGATCAGGTCGTAGCCTGCCGTCGCCGCGTAGAGCGCAGGGACGTTGGGCGTGCCGGTGAGAAAGCGTGCCGCACCCTCCGCGTAGTCGAGCTCGGGCTCGAAGCCGAAGGGCCGTGCGTGCGCCTGCCAGCCGACGAAGGTGGGCTCCAGCACGTCGGCGAGATCGGGCCGGACGTAGAGCCACCCGTTGCCCGGTCCGCCGCACAGCCACTTGACGCTCCCTCCGACCGCGAAGTCGACGTTCAGCGCGGCAACGTCGAGCGGCACGATCCCGGCGGACTGGTATGCGTCGAGCACGACGTGCGCGCCGACCTCGTGCGCGCGGCGGACGATCGCTGCGACGTCCTGGATCTCCGCCGTCTTGAAGAGGATGTGCGTGATCGGCACGAGCAGGGTGCGCTCGTCGATCGCCTCGATGATGGCGGCGTCGTCCTCGACGACCACGACATCGAGCTCCGGTTGCGCCTGGTACAGATAGCGCACGCTCGGGAAGTTTCCTTCCTCGTAGACGACGCGGTTCCGGTGCGGATCGACGGGACGGAAGCAGGACAGGACGATCGCCTCGGCAATGGCGACGTTCTGATGCATGACGGTCGAGCCCGGCGGAGCCCCGATGATGCGGCCGACCTGATCGCCGACGGTCATCGACATCTCCCACCAGCCCTCGCCCCAGGCGCGAATGCCGCGTTCCTTCCACATCCGCGCGTACTCGAGCACGCGGTCCTCGGCAGCCGCAGGCATCGCGCCGAGGGAGTGGTTGATGAGGTACGTCGTGTCGCGGAGGATCGGAAACTGCCGGCGGTACTCGATCAGCTCCATGCGGCGCAGCCTAGTCCGATGTCGCGACGGCTCGTCGAACCACGTCCTGGTGTCGGACACCTTGCCGTGGATGTAGCCCCGATGTAACGGAACACGCTCCGGCTCTCAGGTCAAGCGGATTTGCGTGATGTCCAACTGGTACACGGCCTGGTGTCAGACACCGTGATGAGAGTGTGACGGAGTTTTCACAGCCGGCGGAAAGGTAGCTCGCCGGGATAGGCGCGTCAGCTGAGGCTGAGGTCGCGTTCGGCCGGACCGACGTAGCGCGCCGAAGGCCGGAACAGGCGGCCCGTTTTCTTCTGCTCGAGAATGTGCGCGGACCAGCCGGCGACCCGCGAACAGGCGAACATCGCCGGCGCGAGCGGCGGCGGGATCTCGGCGATGTCGAGCACGACCGCCGAGTAGTACTCGACGTTCGTCGCGAGGACACGGTCGGGGGAACGCTTCTGAAGCGCTGCGAGCGCTGCGACCTCGAGCTCCTCCGCCACCTCGACGTACGGCGACCCGAGCTCCTTCGCCGTCCGCTTGAGAATGCGTGAACGTGGGTCCTCTGCGCGATAGACGCGATGGCCGAAGCCCATGATGCGCTTCCTTTGCGCAAGTGCTTCCTTCACCCACTGCGCTGCGTCGCCCGTCCGCTTGACCTCGTCGAGCATCGGCTTCACGTAGGCCGGAGCGCCGCCGTGCAACGGGCCCGAGAGCGCGCCCACGGCCGAGGAGAGGGCGGCGCCGCAATCCGCGCCCGTCGAAGCGACGACGCGAGCGGTGAACGTCGACGCGTTCAAGCCGTGCTCGGCCGTGCAGATCCAGTACGTATCGATCGCCTTCACATGACGAGGGTCGGCCTCGCCACGCCACCTGAGCAGAAACTTCTCCGCGGCGGTCTGGCCACGCGAAACCACATCGTCGGGGACGACGTCCGTCTTTCCGTCGGCGAGACGCGCGGAACGCGCGACGATCGACATCATCTGCGCCGACAGCCGGCCGAGATCCTCACGCGCCTGCTCGTCGGAGATCTCGTTCAGCTTGCCGAGCTTCCATTCGCCTGAGAGCCGCGCAGTCTCGGCCTGGAGGTCTGCGGGCGCATTGCCTGTGAGCCGCGCCGGCTCGTACGGCTCCGGATCCGGCATCTTCGAGCTCAGGTCGTTGTCGACGAGGAGGCCCCAGACGTTCTCATAGGGAACTTTCCCGACGAGCGGCTCCACGTCGACACCCCGGTAGCGAAGCGACCCGCCCTCCCGGTCGGGCTCCATGATCTCCGTCTCGACAGCGACGACGCCCTCGAGCCCCGGTTTGAAGTCGTTGTTGCTGCTCATATCAGTTCCTCCAGCTCAATCGCCCGCCCCACCGACCGTTCCTTCGCGGCCGCGAGCACGAGAGCCGCTGCGGCGACATCCTGGACGGCGACACCGACTGACTTATACAGGGTGATCTCGTCCTGGGAGCTGCGTCCCGGCTTCGTACCCGCGACGAGTTCCCCGAGCTCGGCATGGACGTCCGCCGGGCTGACACCGACCAGCTCGGGCGCTCCCGCCGGAGGCGGCGCGAGCGCGGACTCGCGCGACTCGACGACGAGCAGCGCGTCCGCGACGGTTTTCTCGTCGACCTCGCGTCCCGACGGATTGAGACCGACCGAGTTGACGTGGACGCCGGGCGAAAGCCACTCGCGTCGCACGATCGGCTCTGTCGCGTGCGTCGTCGCGGCAACGACGTCGGAGCCTCGGATCGCTTCCTCGTACGAGCTCACTGCGCGGGCATGCGGCCCGATCTCCTCGGCGAGCGCCTCGGCCCTCGACCGGTCACGGCCAGCAACGCGGATCTCGCTGAACGCGCGCACGCGCGGCAATGCGCGGGCGTGTGAGTGCGCCTGCACGCCGGTGCCGAGAAGCGCGAGCACCTCGGCGTCCTCGCGCGCGAGGAGCCGTGTCGCAAGCGCCGAGCCCCCAGCGGTTCGCGTCGCGGTGATGTACCTCCCGTCCATCACTGCGAGGGGTGTGCCGTTCTCGGGGTCGAAGACCACGATCACCGCCTGGTGCGTGTACCGGTCGATGTTCTGCGGAAAGAGCGTGACGAGCTTGCACGCAAGTCCCGCGGACGGAAGGTATGCCGGCATCACGCCGAGCAGTCCCTGTCGTTCCTGCACCATTGCAGCGATCCGCGGAGGCATCGATGCCTCGCCGGCGCTCAGGTCCTTGTGTGCGGCGGCAAGCGCATCGACGAGCTCGTCGAGGTCGAGCAGCTCGCGAACTTGCGCTTCCGAGAGGAAGATCACGACAGGCGCTTGAGGAGGCCGAGAGCCTGTTGGTTCCAGGGGACGCGATGCGTGACTCCTGCTTCCCCCACGCGTCCACGATTCGCGAGGTACCAGTCGTAGGTCTCGATCAACGCGTCGCGGTTCGACAGTCGCGGCTGCCAACCCAGCAGCCGCTGCGCCTTCGTAACGTCGACGAACGAGTCCTTGTGCGCTGTCTTGTAGTGCCATTCCGCGAGCGGCGAGACGCGCAACAGCTCCAGGCCGCGCAGCGCGATCTCGGCCGGCTTCACGGGGACCGGCTGCAGCCGCGACGACGAGCCCGCGTGGTTGATCAGCGCCTGCAGGTCGGAGCGCACGGTGCCGAATTCGGTGGCACCGACGTTGAACGTCTCGCAAGCTACCTTCGGCTCGTTCCCGGCCCGCACGATCGCGTCGACGAGATCTTCGACCGCGAGCAGCTGGTAGCGGTTGTTGCCCTTGCCGAGCGTGTAGATCCGGCGTCCCTCCCGGATCCAGTCGAAGAGGATCTCGAACACGCCGAGCCGTTCCGGCCCGATGAAAGTCTTGGGGCGGACGATCGTCGTCTCGACCGCCGCCACGCGGCACAGTCCTTCTGCATCGATCTTCGACTCGCCGTACCAGCCCACGCCGACGAGGGGATCGTCCTCCTCGATGGGATGCTTCTCCGGCACCCCGTAGACCGCAGTCGACGAGATGAAGACCACGCGCCGCACGCCGGCGTCGTCTCCCGCACGCAGAACGTTCTCGGTGCCGCCGACGTTCACGGAGCGGATCGACTCGCGAGATGCCTGGATCGGCAGTGCCGCCGCCGCGTGCACGACCACGTCGGCGCCGTCCACGAGCTTGCGAACGCTTTCGCGATCGCGGATGTCGCCGCGCCGCTCGTCGACAGAGCGTTCGAGCTCGGCGTCGTCCAACGGGACGACGTCCAGGGTGCGCACGTCGTGACCGTCGGCGAGCAGCCGTCGAGAGAGGTGCAGGCCGAGGAAACCCGCGCCGCCGGATATGGACCAGAGCATCTACCTCTGAACGCTACTCGCCGCAGGCGGCGCGGGTGCCGGCTGAACCGGCGGCTTCGCGTCGACGAGCACCGCGGCGACCAGCAGCACCGCCATGCCGACCATGCTCTCGCCCAGCAGGCTCCCACGGAGCCGCGGCAGCCCACGCTCGCTCCCGCGCGCGACCGCAGGAACGACCACCAGCTTGTGCAAGCCGCCCCAGGCGAACGCGACCGAGACGAGCCCGATCTTGACGAGCAGGATCTCGCCGTAACCGGTCGTCCAGAGGTCGCTCAGTTGCGGCAGCCGGAGGATGGCTAGGTAGATCCCGGCGAGGAGCAACACGCCCACGCAGACCGTCGCGAGCCGTGAGAAAGCGAGGAACGCGTCGCGCCGCAGATCAGGCATGAGCGGCCAGACGACTAGCGCAAGCTGGATCAGACCACCGATCCAGAGAGAGGCGGCGGAGAGGTGAGCCCAGTCGGCGACCTGCGACTTCCACGATGCGCCGGCATCGACGGCGGAATGCCCGGAGAGCGAGAGCCCGGACGCGAAGGCGAGCGCCAGGATGAAGGCCGGCCAGAGCAGGACCGTGCGGTCGGTCAGCCACGCGAGGAAGACGAGCGCCGCGACGAGCGCGAAACCGAGCGTCATCGCGATGAATGCATCCCCGAACCGCGACCGGGCCAGCGGGGCCAGATCGCCGTACAAGAGGCGGCCGAACGGCAGTTGCAACGCGTCCTCGGCACGGAGGAGAAACGCGGCGATGCCCACGTCGATCGCTGCCACCGCACCGATTCCGACCGTGACGTAGAAACGTTTCTCCGCAGGCGGCGTGAGCGGGCCCCGCCGCAGGACGAGCAACCGAAACCCGAGCCCACCCACGACAAGCGCGAGCGCGAGGAAGTACAACCAGCGCACGATGTGCTCGCTCGTAGTCGGGCCAGATGCACCGAATGCCTCGGTCGGCGGCGGCGCGTTCGCCCGCACACCAAACGTGAAGACTCCCGAGACGACATGACCGTCGCTCGACAGTGCGTGCCAGCGCACGGTATACGCGCCTTGCGGCAGTCGCGGCAGCGAGGCCTTGAGCACGAAACGATCGGTCCAGATTCGCCGCACGGGCACGGCGTGTTTCGTAGAGAAGAGCTGCACCGAGCCCGGCAGCACCTTGACGTACTGATCGAAGCTCAAGGTGATGAGCCGCGGCGACGAGGCAAGCCGCTGCCGAAATCCCGGCGAGGCTTGCTCGAGCGTCGCATGGGCGAGCGCCTGCGCCGGAAAGACGAGCGCCAACGTCGCCGCAGTGAAGGCGAGCCGCTTCAACGGTGCGGCGTCCCGGCGAGCTCCGAGATGTGCCCGAACACGGGCGCGACGTCGCGATCGCAGTAGAGCATCACGGAGGCGACGACGAAGGTCAGCGCGAACCCGGTGGCGGCCACCCGCGAGCCCGGCCTGATCGCGCGGGCAAGCGGGAAGACCGCGGCGGCGACGATCGTCCATCCCATCAGGTGGTGCAGGAAGGACGAGCGCTGGAAGAACCAGGTGTTCTGCTCGTGCACCAGCAGCGCGGTGCCGGAGACGAGGAAGCCCGCGGTCACGGCGAGCCGCCACCACTGGCTCTGGAGCTTGCCGCGCACAAGCCCGAGCTCTGCAGCGCCCGCGATCATCAACATCTGAGCCCAGGCCCCGTGCGCGAGCATGTGGATCGCCGAGTTCGTGTAGAAGGTCATCACCGGCCACATCAGGATCCCGAGCGCGAACACGAGCCCCGGCCACAGATACGCGCGCCAGGCACGCCGCCGCCAGACCTCGGTCCCGGCGATCGCCTCGCCGAGCAGGCAGAGGCCGAGCAGGAGGAATCCCGTCGCGAACAGCCAGTGAACGTGCTCACTGGGCGGTTGCATGTTCCTCCTCGAGGTCCTCAAGAAGTCCTGGTACGACAACGAAGTGGAAGAACAACCCCACGGCGATCACGAGCAGGGGCGGCTCGACGAAGAGCCACCAGAAGCCCTGTCCACGTGGATGGAGCAGCGTGATCCGGTACGGCTGGACGAGCGCCCAGGCGACACCGCCAAGCGCGGTCGTCGGGCCGAGCGCGGACACGATTCGCGCGCGTGTAGCGGCTCGTTGTAGAGGTGCTTTGAGTTCGCTGACGAGTTCTGCGTTCACGACGTCCTCCTCCCGTAGTCGAGGTCAGTGCACGGGACCACGGACGCCGGCAGCGCCCGAGGTCTAGGCCGGCGCGGGAGGAGGTCGGACTTCGAACGCGAGCCCGAACAGGCTGCGTGGGGTGACGAGCTCGCCGACCGTCGGGCGAGGAACAGGAAGGCTCCGGCCGAGAAGACGTGACGCGTGCGCGGCCGTGTCGCGGGCGTAGCTCTCGTAGTCGGAGAGCCAGTTCTCGACCGCTCTGTAGACAAGGGCTACGACGACGGAGAGAACTGCGAACACCGGCAGTGCGGCGGTGTGTAGCCAGGGCGCGAAGAGCGGCCAGCGCCCGGCAGAGATGCCCTCCGCATCGACCTGGAAGAGATAGATCAGCGAGGTGACGAGGAAGGAGCCGAGCCACAGCCTCGGCGAGAGTTCGATGCGGACGCGCGGCGCACGCCGTGCGACGGGCGACCCGTTCGCGTCGAGCAGCCGGCGTGCGGCTCGCGCGACCGCGCGGGCCTTGACGAATCGCCACGCGACGCGCGCGAGCATCAACGCGACCGCGACCTTCACGACCGCAAGCAGGATGGGGTAGTACTGCGCGCCCGAATACGGCGTCTCCACGTGACGGCCGAAGTCGAGCCGGTGCGCCAGGCTGCGACCCGTGAGCTCGGCTACGAGCGCAAGCAATAGGAGCGCGAGTCGCGCCAGACCACGCTGGTGACGCCGTGCACGCTCCATCCCTGCCAATAGTGTGCGCCTCTCAGCGCACCTTGCGCAACTGGGTAGGAACCCGCGGGTTACGCGACTACGGTCAACATCCACTCGTTGCTGCAGCGATCCTCGAAGGCCACGAGGAAGATCCGCTGATAACGGCCGAGGCAGAGCGATCCGTCGCTGAAGGGGATCTGCTCGGTGCGAGGGCCGAGGAGCATCGAGACGAGCCGCGCCCGCTCTTCGGCCTCGAGCGGGACGAGCCGCTCCAGCAGGCCCTCGAGATCCGAGAAGAAGCCGGTCTCTCGTTCCTGCACGCGGATCAGCGAGGGGTCGCCGTTCGGCGAGACGAACGCGATGCCGCTGCCTCCCGTCGAGGCGACCTCGCGGCGGACGTCGTTTGTGATGTCGAGCACCGTCAGGTTCGGCAGCGCAGCCGCGATCGAGACAGGGATCTCGACGGACGTCACGCGGATGCAACCTCTCGCGGCAGGCGGAAATGCACGTCCTCGCGAGCGACCGTCACCTCGACGACCTCGCCGTGACCAAGCGCAGCGAGCTGCTCGATGGTCGCGTCGACGAGCGCGTCCGGCGTTGAGGCGCCGGCCGTCAGGCCAATCACCTCGTGGCGCGAGACCATGTCTTCGGCGAGCGGGCTCTCGCCGTCGATCAGCTCCGCCTCCGCCCCAGCATTACGGGCAACCTCCACGAGGCGCTGGGCATTCGAGCTCGTCTGCGAGCCGATCACGAGGATGAGCGTCGCCTCCTCGGCGAGCCGCTTGACGGCGTCCTGGCGGTTCTGGGTGGCGTAACAGATGTCATCCGCCCCTGGACGGGTGAGCGTACCGAAGCGCTTTTCCAGCGCGTCCACCGTCGCGCGCACGTCGTCGAGCGAAAGCGTCGTCTGGCTGATCACGGCGACGGGCCTGCCGTCGGACTCGAGCTCGGCGGCCGCCTCTGGCGACTCGACGACCACCGTCGACTCCGGGCGCTCCCCATGCGTACCGATCACCTCGACGTGGTCGGCGTGGCCGACGAGCGCGACGAGATGGCCGCTGTCCGCGTAGCGGCGCGCCTCCGCATGAACCTTCGAGACGAGCGGACAGACGGCGTCCACGACGCGCAGGCCGCGTTTCTCGCAGTTCTCGCGAACGGCAGGCGCAACACCGTGGGCGGAGAGGACACAGATCTCACCGGCCGGGATCTCGTCCTCGTCGTCGACGAAGACGGCGCCCAGGTTCTCGAGACGACGGACGACATGGTCGTTGTGCACGATCTGGTGCCGGACATAGATCGGCGGTCCGTGCTCGGCGAGCAGGCGCTCGACGATCTCGATCGCACGGTCGACCCCTGCACAGAAAGATCTCGGTGCCGCGAGCAGGACTCGTTTGCTCACGCGATCGCCTCGAGTCCCTTGAGCGCACGCCGGGCTCCGACCGCGGCGCGCAGCGTCACGAGCGGCTGCCGCGCGAAGCCGCGCAGGAAACCCAGGTAGTCGACCTCGCCGTCGAGCGTCGCGCCTTCGGCAACCCCGCCGAGCCGGTGCGTGGGGGTGTCGCTGATCGCGCGCAGGCAGCCGACGAGGCGACCGCTCCTCGCGAGGGTGCCCGATTCCATGTCCACCGCATCGGCCCCGGTGCGAGCGTGAAGCCGCGCTCGCTCGGCTGGATCGTCGACGACCCGGGTTGCGCCGAGAATCGTCCCTGTTCGAGCCGGCGAGGCTCCGAGCGGGCCGCCCTCCCAGAGAACCGCTCCCGACTCGTCGACGACGCGCGTCGCGTCGATCACGGTCCCGACGGGCAGCTCACCGGAGAGCGCGCCGGCGATCCCGAACGAGACCAGCCGACCCTCGGGCACGCCCTTCGACGCCCCGAGTCCCACCACCGCCGTCCGTCCCAGCCGTCGCGCGATGCGCTCCTCGACGGTCATGGCGCACGCAAAGGTCAGCCCGTCAGCGTCCAAGCCATGCTCCTCGCGCTCTCCTTGACCGAGCCGGCGGCCTCGTACGCTGCCGAAGGCTCGAAACCGGAATGGATCGCGCAGTGCTCACAACGAGGATCATTCCCCGGTCCATAGTCCTCCCACTCCATGCCCTCGAGGAGCGCGTCGTAGGTCGGGAAGATCCCGTCGGTGAGCAGGTAGCACGGCCCTTTCCAGCCGTACGGATTACGAGTGATCGAGCCCCAGGGTGCGCACTTGAGCTTCCGCTCACCGGTGAGGAACTCCTGATAGATGGGAGTCGCGAGCCACCGGTAGTTCCGCTGGCGCGCCACCTTGCGGATGACCCGGAATTTCTCTTCGTGCTCGGCACGAGTCATCGTCAGCGCCGGATCGATCTGCGAGTACTGATAGCCGGGCGCGATGAGCATGCCGTCGATGCCGATTTCGTTCGTGAGGTACCCCATCATCTCTAGTACATCGTCGACCGAGGTCTCCTTGAAGATCGTCGTGTTCGTCGTGACGCGGAAGCCGGCCTCGCGCGCCTTCCTGATCGCGTCGACGGCAACGTCCCACAGGCCCGGGTAGTCACAGATGTAGTCGTGGATCTCGCGCATTCCGTCGAGATGGACGACGAAAGTCATGCGGTGGCTCGGCTTGAACACGTCCAGGTACTGCTCGAGCCGCAACGCGTTGGTGCAAAGGTCGATGTTCTTGCCGAGGTCGAGCATGCCGGCCACCACTTCCTCGATGCCCTTGTAGACGAGCGGCTCACCACCGCAGATCGACACCACCGGCGCGGGGCACTGCGCGCCCGCGTCGATGCACTCCTCGACTGTCAGCCTGGCCTTGTTCGACTCGAACTCGCGGATCTTCCCGCAGCCGATGCAGGCGATGTTGCACGCGAGCGTCGGCTCGAGCATGAGGACGAGCGGGTACCGCTCCCCCTTGCGCTGCTGAGTCGCGACGTACTTGCCGATCTGGACGGTTGAGCGGAGCGGGAACTTCATCCGTTGAGCCTTTCTCTCAGGCGCCCGAGGGCGAGGAGCGGAAACGTCAGTCGGTACAGGTGGTAGCCGATCATGAAATCAAGAGGAAAGCCAGTGCCGGTGTAATGCTCCTCGTCCCAGTCGCCGTCGGGGCGCTGGGACTGGCAAAGATACTCGGCTGTACGCCGCGTAGACAAGCCCTTTGCCGACCCGCCCGCGATATAGCCGAGGAGAGCCCAGGCCGTTTGCGAGGGGGTCGCCGCACCGCGGCCCCGGGCGGACGGGTCCTTGTAGGAGAGGATGTCCTCACCGAAGGCACCGCTTGGTTGCTGGACGGAGTCGAGCCACGCGAGCGCGCGGCGGATCGCCGGATGGGCGGGCGGGAGCCCGCAGGCCTCGAGAGCCGGGATCGCGGCGCCCGTGCCGTAGAGGTGGTTCACACCCCAGCGGCCGAACCAGGAGCCGTCCGGCTCCTGCTCGGCCAGCAGCCACTCGAGGCCGGATGCAACCGCTGAGTCGTAGCCCGGCTCGTGGCCGAGCGTCTCGAGGGCGTGAGCGGTCACGTCGGCGCTCGGCTCGTCGGTGACCTTGCCGAAGTCGCAGATCGGAAGCTTGTAAAGCCACAACGCCTCATTGTCGGCGTCGAACGCTCCCCACCCGCCGCTCCGCGACTGCAGGCCCACCATCCAGTCGAGCCCGCGGCGTACAGCGTCATCGCCCAGGTCGAGCTCCCGGAGCGCCAGGGCGACGACGGCCGTGTCGTCGACGTCCGGGTAGAGGTCGTTGTCGAACTCGAACGACCAGCCTCCGGGTGCGAGGCCGGGCCGTCGGATCGCCCAGTCTCCCGGGACGGTGACCTCCTCCCGGAGCAGCCACGAGCCGGCGGCCTGCAGCCGCGGATCGTCGGCCGGAACCCCCGCCGCTCGCAGGGCGAGAACCGCTAGCGCGGTGTCCCACACCGGGGACTGGCAGGCTTCGGGACGAAGGCGGTCGCCGTCGCGCACCATGAACCGCTCCCAGCCGGCGAGGCCGCGCGCGAAGGTCGTGTCCTCGGGGCCGTGCCCAAGCGCGGCGAGCATGATCAGCGACCACACCCAGGGCGGCTGAATCCCGCCCCAGGAGCCGTCGGCCTCCTGCCGCGCGCGCACCCAGTGCTCCGCGACGGCGATCGCACGCCTGCGAGTCCCGGAGAGCCGAGGCGTCCCGCTCGCCGCGGTCTTCCGGCCGCCGATCTCGCTGAGGTCGATCGCGCTCGGCCTGACGGGCTGCAGCGCCTCGACGACCGAGAGCGAGACCATCGTCTGCCGGGCCCAGCACGCGAAGTCGTAGACGGACAGCGGGCCGTTGGCGGGAAGCAGGATCAGCTCGACGGGCACGTGCGCCAGCCGCCGCCAGGGCCACTGGCCGATGAGCGCAAGGAACGCACGAGTGAAGATGCGCGCCCGCGCAACACCGCCGCTGCGCCGGATGTACTCGCGGGTCGCCTCGCCGGCGTCGACACCCGCGAGCTTCAGCGCCGTGTACGCCTCAACCGTCACCGACAGGTCCGCCGGGCCCCCGAACCAGATCGACCACGTGCCGTCTGCGCGGCGGCGCGCGAGCAGCTCGTTCGCGAGCAACCGGTCCGTCTCCACGTCGCGCAGCCCGAGGAAGTGGAGCAGGAAGAGGTGCTCCGCGATCATCGTCGCGTTCGACTCGAGCTCGCCCTTCCACCAGCCGTCAGGATGCTGGAGCGACAGCAGCCGCTCGGCACCGCGCTCGACGGCGGTGTCCAGCCCGGTGAGCTCTTGCACGACGGTCACACAACAACCTTAGTTGTCACATCGGACAACACTCGCGCTGCGGTGCGACCGGAACGAACCGCGCTCTCCATCGTCGCGGGCCAGCCGGTGGCTGTCCACGCGCCCGCGCGTGTGACGTTAGGACGCGAGGTGAACGGGCCCGGCCGCCGCGAAGCCGTCCCCGGACGGAGCGCGACGGTTGCCTGCGGCTCGCGGCTGACGCGTGACCAGACGACCTCCGCAGGACCGAGACGCTCGGTGAGCTGTGCGGCGATGTGGTCGACGAGCTCGCGGCCCCGGATCTCCATCAGGTCGGGCACGCCGCTCGACACTACCGTCAGGTACTGCCCCTCGTCCGGCGGATGGCCGGTGAGCGCGCCGCGGTCGAAAACCCAATGCGCATCCGAGCCGAGCAGCGCGGCCAGCGGCGCGCGCAGAAGCGGCCGGTCGAAGAGGAGATGGACGCTGACGATCGGCGACGGGTCGAGACCTGGCTCCGCGTCGCCCAGCAGGCGCGCCGATTCGGCCGGTGGTGTCGCGACCACGATCGCGTCGGCGTCGACATCGTCGAGATCGTCGACGCGTACGCCGGTCTCGACGGTCGCGCCGCTGCGCTCCAGCGCACGGCACGCGGCGTCGCCGTGCATCCAGCCGAGCGGCTTGACCGGCAGGACGAGCTCGCCTGCCCGGCGTCCCGCCAGCAGCGCCGTCTGCACGGTGAAGAGGCCCATCGCCGCGCTCGCTTCGGCCGAGGGCAGGTTGAGCGCGGGCCGGATGAAGACGTCCCAGAACCGCTCGATGGCCGCTTGCGACTGACCCTTGCTCGACAGAAAATCGGCGAACGTCTGGTCGTCGTGCGCAGCAGGATCGAGCCCGCGAAGCGCAAGCAACTGCCAGACGAGAGGACGTTCCCGCAGCGGCAGGTGCGCGTAACGCGCGAGCAAGATCGAGCCCGGAGAGATCCGAGCCCAGCGGCGGCGCTCGTCCACGACGGGCAAGCTCAGGCGCACACGGCGGACGGAGCCCGACTCTCCGACCCGCTCGAGAAACGCGAGGTACTCGGTGAAGCAGCCAAGCGCGATGTGCTGGCCGTTGTCGGGTGGTGGCGCCGGATCGCCGTCGCGCTCCGGCAGGGTCTGCACCGCGCCGCCGAGCGTCGGGCGTGCCTCGAGCATCGTGACGTCATGTCCCGCGTCGAGCAGCTCGAGCGCAGCGGCACAACCGGCGAGCCCGCCGCCGACGACGACCGCCTTCACCGCCGCAGCCCTTCGCCGACGATCCGCAGCTTCGTCAGCGCCGACAGGTGCGGCGGGCCATCGAAGACGTCGAAGCCGCGCGCCTCGATCCGTTCCAGCGTCGCGCGGTAGAGGCCTGCGAACGTCGAGACGCACAAAGCGCTGCGACCGTCCAGCGACCGCAGCAGGCCGAGGCCGTCCTGCAGATGCACACGCGCGCGCTCGGCCTGGAACGTGAGCAGCGCGCGCCACGCATCGGTGGCGCGACCGGCGGCGATGTCGTCCTCCGTCACCCCGAACGATCCCAGCTCGTCCTCGGGGAGGTAGACCCGACCGAGCTCCCAGTCTTCGCGGACGTCGCGAATGATGTTGATCAGCTGCAGGGCGATCCCGAGCGTCTCGGCGCGCTCGACGTCGTCGGAGCCATAGACGGCGACGCACGCAACCCCGACGGCGCCGGCGACCTTCGTGCAGTAACCGCGCAACTCGTCGAAGTTCGCGTACCGCGACTGGTCGAGATCCTGCAGGCCGCCGTCCACGAGCGTGTGCAGCGCAAGGTCGGGAATGGGAAAGCGGCTGCGCGCATCGGCGAGGGCAACCGACATCGCGTCGCCTCCCGGCGAGGACAGCACCGCGCGCAGCTGCTCCAGCTGCAGCCGCTTCTCGTCCACCGCGAGCTCGCCGTCTGCGACATCGTCGACGCGACGCGCAAACGCGTAGATCGCAGCGATGGCCCGACGCTTCTCGCGCGGCAGCACCATGATCCCGTAACTGAAGTTACGTGCGCGCCGGCGCGTCAGGCGCTCGACCTCCGCGTATGCCTGCTCAGCCGTCATCCGTTGGCATAGCGTCCAGCGCGCCTGACGTGCCGTGGGGAAGGGGCCGGGGGAAACCGGGAGGTTTCCCCTTGCGTTCTCCTCGCCGTTCGCGGCGATCTCAGCGGCGCGAACGGCGAGGCGTGACTTGAAAGAAGGGGGCTCGTGGGGGAAACATGGTTTCCCCCACGCGACCGAGCCGAAGGCGAGGGAGGGCGCGACAGGCGCTCGACCTCCGCGTATGCCTGCTCCGTCGTCATCTCACGAAGGCTGCCAGAGCGAGGCGGGTACGCGACGGACGCGGCCGCTGGGTGAATACGTCCCAATGTGCGGACTCGAGCGCATCGAGCGCCGCGAGCCCGCCGCGTGCGAAGAGGCCGACTGCCCGCCCCATCCGGCCGCCGATCCGCTCCTGGAGCACGCGTCCGGCAGCGAGCAGGTCTCGAGCGCGCACCGCCTCGTAACGGAGCAACTCGAGCAGCTCGGGAGTTGGGCGGTCGAGCACGGTCACGCCGAACGTGCGGCGGTCGTCGAGCGGCAGGTAGACACGGCCGAGCTCGAGATCGCGCGGCACGTCCTGCAGGAAGTTGACGAGCTGCAGCCCGGTGCAGACGTCGTCGCTCGCGGCGAGCAGCTCGGGGTCGCCGTCCAGGCGCAGCAGGCCGAGCACGAGCCGGCCGACAGGGTCGGCCGAGTTGCGGCAGTACTCCTTCAGGTCGGCCCAGCTCTCGTACTCGGAGATGCGCTGGTCCATCCGGTTCGCCTCGATCAGCCGGAGGAACGGCTCTCGTGGCAGCGAGAACTCGTGGATGGTCGGCGCGAGCGCCTGCAGGACTGGCCACGAGGGCACTCCGGAGTAGCACGCGTCGAGCTCGCGCTCGAGCTCGGCGAGCGCGGCGAGCCGATCGCCGTCCACTTCGTCTCCGAGGATGTCGACGAGGCGGGCGAAGCCATAGACGGCGCGCAGGTGGGGCCGCAGGCGGCGCGGGAAGAGAACCGAGGCAATGGGGAAGTTCTCCGTCCGCGCTCGGCGGGCTACGACGGCCACATCCATTCGTACACGATCCCCTGCCCGACCTAGGCTGGTCAACTGGTCACGTTTGCGCCGGGACCGTCACAGGTGCTTCAATCGACTGGCGCTGGCCTGCCAAGACCCTGCTGCGGGCGCCTCGTCAAGCGAATCCAGGAGGGCAGTTGACCGACGACCGGGGGAGCATCGCCGGGGACGGCCTACGCAGGCACCCCGTGCTGGGCGTGGACGCGGTGGGCACCGCCCTCGTCATCCGCCTTGGCGGCGAGCTCGACCTCTACAACGCCGCCCAGGTTCGCTCTGCTCTCGTCGACGCCTCCGCTCAGGCTCCGGAGCGGATCGTCGTCGATCTCGGCGAGGTCGAGTTCATCGACTCGACGGCGCTCGGCGTCCTGATCGAGACTCGCGCGAAACTGAACAACCGAGACGGCCTCCTGCTCGCAGCGCCCGGCCTCGAGACGCGGCGCGCCCTGCAGATCTCCGGGCTCGACAAGCTCTTCATCGTGCACGACACGGTGCCAGAAGCGCTGGGCGCGAAGGTTTAGTTGCCGGCAGGCACCGTCGACGGTGCCTGTGAAATGTCCTCGCGGCGGATCAGCGTGACCGCCGCGATGAACGCCAGAACACCGAACACGGCCAGGCCGTAGAAGGCCCAGCTGTAGCCGCCGGTCAAGGCCACCGGCAGCGACTTGCCCTCCAGGCGAAGCGTTTTGAAGTGACTCGTGAAAATCGTCGACGCAACTGCAGTTCCGATGGCCCCGCCGATCTGCTGTGACGTGTTGATGAGCCCGGAGGCCAGTCCCGCCTCGCGCTCGACGACGCCCGCAAGCGCTGCGATCGAGACCGGGACGAACGCGAACGCGATCCCGACACCGACCATCAGGTAGCCGGGCAGCAGGTGGGACACGTAACTCCCGTGCACCGGGATCTGCGAGTACCACAGCATTGCGCCCGTGAGTAGTGCGAGGCCGATCGCGATGATCGGCCTCGGGCCGAACTTCGTCGTCAATGCCTGCGCGACTCCCGCGGCAACCACTGCCGTGCCCGCGGTCGCAACAAACGTGACGCCGGTCTTCAGAGCCGAGTACCCGAGAACGTTCTGCACATAGAGGGTGAGGAGGAAGAAGTTGGCGAAGAGCACCGAGCCGAGGAGCAGGCCGACGACGTTTGCTCCGGCGACCGTTCGCACGCGGAAGATGTGGAAGGGCATCAGTGGGTCGGGGGCTCGACGCTCGTTGACGAGGAAGCCCACGAGCAGTGCCCCAGAGGCCACGAGCAGGAGAATCGTCCGCGCGGTCGCCCAGCCCACATCGGGCGCTCTCGAGATCGTGTAGACGAGCAACGCCAGGCCGCCACTGACGAGCACCGCCCCGAGCGCGTCGTAACGCCGCTCCGCGCCCTCGCGCCTGCTTTCGGGAACGATGCGGGGGGTCAAGACGAGCACCAGCGCGCCGACCGGCACGTTGACGAAGAAGATCCATTCCCAGCCCAGGTATTTCGTCAGCACGCCGCCGGCGAGCACGCCGACAGCCGCGCCGCTGCCGCCGAGCGCGCCCCAGATTCCCAGAGCCTTGTTTCGCTCCGCGCCCTCCTCGAAACTCGTCATCACGATCGAGAGCGCGGCCGGCGTGATGATCGCGCCGCCCAATCCCTGCACCGCGCGCGCAACGATCAGCATCGCCTCGGATTGAGCGAGCCCGCAGACGAGCGAGGCGATCGTGAAGAGCGTCACCCCGACCATGAACACCCGCCGCCGGCCAAGCAGGTCCGCGGCACGCCCGGCCAGAAGGAGGAAGCCGCCGAAGGCGATCGAGTACGCGGTGATGACCCACTGCAGGTTTTCCCGGGAGAAGTGGAGCGAGCGGCTGATCGACGGGAGCGCGACGTTCACGATCGAGACGTCGAGGATCGTCATGAAGAAAGCCGTCGCGACGACGGCGAGGATCCGCCAGCGGTGCGGGTTCGAGGTCACGTCTGCGTAGATTAATAGTCGAACACGACGCTACCCAAGGAGCCACGTCCCGAACTGCAAGGGTCTGACCCCAGCTGTTCGGGTCACGTCACGTTCCGGCAGGCGAGGTTGCGGACGGCCGCGGCTACGGCCGCCCGCAGTCTCTCAGCGGGAGCTCAGATCTTCCCGAGCTTGCGCCACTTCGTGTAGATGTCCTTGAAGTCATGGTCGGCAGCGCTGACCGCGTCGGCAGCGCTCATCTTGCCCTGCGAGACCTGGGCAAACATCTTCGGGATCAGGAACTTGCCGAACACCTCGGAGAACGCGGCGTTCGTGTAGCCCGGGTAGCCGGGGTTGACCGTGTACTTCTGCGCGATGGTCGTGAGGACCTGGTACTTGCCGCGCGGCTTGTGCGTGTCGGCCGCCGCAAGCTTCTGGATCCTCTTGAAGGGAAGCGCGCCCGGGAACGTCGGGAAGTTGTAGAACTTCGACGCAATGAAGGCTTCCTTGTAGTTGATCTCGAGGTCGGCCATGAACTTCTTGGCCGCCGGGATGTTCTGGGCGAACTTCCAGATCGAGTAGGCCCCCATCACGTGCTCGAGCCCGAGTCGCTGCACCGGGCCCTTGGGGATCGGATAGATGTAGAGCTGATCCGCGAACGGCAGGCCGAGGTCTTCGGGCGTCCTGGTGGCCGAGATCGCGTTCAGGATCATCGAGCCCTTGCCGGAGTAGAGGAAGTTGTTGTTCGAGGCCGGCTGCCAGCCGAAGATCTCGTCGGTCTCACCGCTCTTGAAGATGTCGGCCATGAACTTCACGGCCTCGATCGTGTGCTTCGACTTGATCGTGACGCGGTGCTTCGCATCCTGGACGTACGCACCGAAGCACATCATGAAGGCGATCAGCGCCATGTTCGAGTCGAGCTCGGCCGACTGACCGATTCCGATCGGATGGCCGGCGGCCTTCAGCTTCGGCGCCGCCTTGCGCACATTCTCCCACGTCGAGGGTGCGATGCCGACACCGTTCCAGTAGTCGTGCCGCCAGACCACGGGGTCCGGGACGAAGTTGTCGGCGAAGGCAAACCACTTCTTCGTCTTCGGGTTGTAGGTCGCCTTCTTGCCAACGACGCCGATCTTTCCCACCTTGCGCTGAACTTCCTGGACGATCTCGGCGTGGTTGATGACCTGGTCCTCCAACTGCGCCTGGGGCGAGAGATTGAAGAACAGGTCATGGCCGGAACCGGACGCCGCCTCCGCTGCAGCACGAGCCGGCAACAGCGTGTTGAGGATGAGGTCGACCTTGACCTGGACGTCGTTCTTCTGCCCCCAATTCTTCGACCACACGTCTGTGAACCACTTGTCGTAGGCCGGAACGAAGTGCGCCCACTGGATGATCGTCAGGTCGCCCTTCAGCCAGCGGCCCTTGAATCGAAGCGGCCCGTAGAAGGCCTGCCCGAAGCCCGAGCCCGCCACGCCGATCGAGATGCCGGCCGCGCCGGCCCTACGGATCAGCTCGCGACGGTCATACCTCCCTTCGCGTCGACTGGGATCGTCTGAGCTTGCCACTACCCCTCCTTTCTAGGCCCTACCGGAATGCTCCCCCGGTGAAGCCCGCGATGAACCGGTCGAGGAACGTGTTGTAGAGGAGCGCGAGCGGAATGCTCGGTATGAGCGAGGCGACCATGATCGCTCCCCATTGCGGCAGATCGCCGCGGATCAGATCCGTGTAGACACCCGTCGACAGCGTGCGGTGAGTCGACGCAGAGATGAACGTGAATGCGTATACGAACTCGTTCACGACGAGCGAGAAGGAGAAGATCACCACAGTCAAGATGCCCGGAACGGAGATAGGAAAAACGATGCGGACCAGCGTCCCGAGCCGTGACGCGCCGTCGATCAGCGCCGCGTCCTCGAGCTCCCGCGGAATCGTCTTGAAGAATCCCATCAGAAGCCACGTGGCGAACGGGACGGTGAACGAGGGATAAACCAGGACAAGCGACCAGATCGAGCCACGCAGGTGAAAATGCAGGAGGTGGCTGGTCTGCCTATCGAGCTGCGTGATCACCGAGAACAGCGGCAGAAAGAGGAGCGTGGGCGGCACGAGGTACGTCAGGAAGATGCCGACGCCGACGCTCTGGCCGAGCTTCCCCGAAAGCCGTGCGAGCGCGTAACCCGCCGGGACCGCGAGCACGAGCGTGATCAGCACGACGACAACGCCGACGATCGCCGTGTTGCGCAACCACGTCGTGTACTGCGTTTCGTTGAAAAGGAAACGGGCGTTGGAGAGCGTCGGTCCCTTGTGGAACCAGTACGGCGAATGGCTGAGGTCGTAGAAGTCGCGCTGCTGCTTGAAAGCGGTGATCACCATCACGTAGAACGGGAACGCCAGCACGATCGCGAACGGGCCGACGATCAGATACGACAACCCTTTCTCGCGGAATCCCCGGAGCACGGCATCCATTTGCTAGGTCACCTCCGCGCGGCGCGCGAAGATCAGCATCCCGATCGCGACGACAGCGAGGACCGGTAAGAGGAACAGAGAGATCGCAGCGCCCGCGCCGAGCGAACCGGACTCGATCCCGGTCTTGTAGGCCCAGGTCGTGACCATCTCGGTGGAGTTGGACGGCGGCGGGCCTCCGTTGGTGAGGATGTAGACGACGGCCATGTCCGTCGCCGTGAAGACGATCCCGAACAGCAGAGCGACGGTCGCGATCGGCAATTGCAGCGGCAGCGAGACCGACCAGAACTTGCGCAATCCCGTCGCGCCGTCGATCGCCGCGGCGTCGTCGACCTCCTTGGGAATCGAGGCGAGACCGGCGAGGAAGATCACCGTCGCGAAGGGGATGATCCGCCACGCGTGGACCGCGATCACCGAGCCCATCGCCAGCCTCGGCTGCGCGAGCCACTGTGGTGGAGAGACCGTGCTCACCAGGTGCAGGTGCTGCAGCGTCCAGTTGATGATCGAGTAGGTCGTGTCGAAGATCCAGGTCCAGCCCATGAGACTGAGCGGCAGCGGCGCAGCCCACGGCAGAAGGATCAGGAAACGGAGGAGCCACTTGCCGGGGAACTTCTTGAGCAGGGCATGAGCCAGCAGCCCTGCAACGACGAGCACGATGGCCTGCGAGATGACTGTGAACAGGAACGTGTGCCAGACGGCGTCCTGGAAAGCCGGGTTTGTCCACTCGTGCCGAAAGTTGCCGAGGCCGATCCACTTGCCGTGCAGCGAGCCGCCGATGGCGTTCGTGAAGCTCAGGTAGACGGCGAGCGCGAGCGGACCGCCGACCAGCGCGAGGATGAAGATGACCGCCGGTGAGATGAGCACGGACGCAAGGACGCTCGGACGCTCCAGAACGTTCGTCCAGCGCCTCCCCCGCGGCCGTGAAGCGGCGAGTGCCTCCACCAGGCGGCGGATCCTAATAGAGTCTGGGCCGATCCGCGCATGGCCGAGATCACGCTCGAAAAGCTGACGAAGGTCTACGGCGACGGAACCAGGGCGGTCTCCGAGTTGGACCTCGAGATCGGCGACGGGGAGTTCGTCGTCCTCGTCGGACCGAGCGGCTGCGGGAAGACAAGCGCGTTGCGGATGGTGGCCGGGCTCGAGCCGATCACCGAGGGGCGCGTCGTGATCGGCGGCGAGGTCGTGAACGAGCTGCCGCCGAAGGACCGGGACATCGCGATGATCTTCCAGAACTACGCGCTCTACCCGCACATGAGCGCGTTCGACAATATGGCCTTCGGGCTCAAGCTCCGCGGCGTGAAGAAGGAGCGCCGCGGCGAGCGGGTCAACGGCGCCGCGCAGACACTCGGCCTCAACGAGGTGCTCCCGAAGAAGCCCCGGACGCTGTCCGGCGGCCAGCGGCAGCGCGTGGCGATGGGGCGCGCGATCGTGCGGGAGCCCCGCGCGTTCCTGATGGACGAACCGCTCTCCAACCTGGACGCGAAGCTGCGCGTCGAGATGCGTGCCGAGATCGCGAGGCTGCAGCGCGAGTTGCACGTGACAACGATCTACGTGACGCACGACCAGGTCGAGGCGATGACGCTCGGCGATCGCGTTGCGATCATGCGCGACGGCCTGTTGCAGCAGGTGGCGAAGCCGCAGAATCTCTACGACCGGCCGCGCAACCTCTTCGTCGCCGAGTTCATCGGTTCGCCGGCGATGAACCTGGTCGGCGTTGACCTCGCCTACTCCGACGGCCGAGTTGTCGCGAGGTTCGGCGACAATACGCTCGAGGTAGGCGAGCAGGTTCTCGTCAAGCGCCCAGGACTGGCGGCGTTCGAGGGCAAGCGAATCATCCTCGGAGTTCGCCCGGAGGACCTCGAGGACGAAGCGTTCGCGACCGACGCATCCCCCAGTCGCCGACTCTCAGCGCAAGTGGACATCCGAGAGGACATGGGCTCGGAGGTGTTCATCCACTTCGGTATCGCCGGAAAGGCGGTGCGCGGCGCCGACGTGAAGGCGGCCGTCGGCGAAGAAGCGATCGAGGTGGCGGAGGCCAAGGGCAACGTGTGGGTGGCGCGGGTCGACCGCGACACCGACGTGCAAGAGGGGGACAACATGGAGCTCGTCGTGGACACGACGCGGCTTCACTTCTTCGACCCGGAGAGCGGCGAAGCGATCTACTGAGACGCCGAGCCTCGGTGAATCAGCACGGGACAAGCGGCGTGCCGTGCGCACTCGAGGCTGACCGAGCCGAGGAACAAGCCGCTCAGCCCGTGACCGTGGGAGCCGACGACGAGCAGGTCGGCGTCGCGAGCCGCGTCGAGCAAGGCCTTCGCGGGTTCGCCTTCGACGGCGATCGGCGCGACGTTCACCGTCACGGCGTTGCCCACGACCTCGTCGACGACCTCCGTGACGAACCGCAGCGCGCCTTCGTGAAATTCGGTGACGAGCCCGGGCAAGTCGATCGGCACAGCGAGGGTCGCATCGGCCCCCGGCATCGGCTCTTCATACGCGTGTAGCGCGATCACCTCCGCGCCGCGAACGCGCGCGTCCTCGACCGCCCAGCGAAGGGCGTTCTTCGATGACTCCGAGCCATCTATGCCGACGACGATCGTCTCCATCACGGGTGGTACTGCTGTTCGAGCGAACCGACCGTATCGTTTCGGATGCTGATCCAGAAGCCGGTCGAGATCGGTTCGAAGAGGGGCTTCGGAAATGGATGGCTGCCGCCGGCGAGCTGGGCGAGCTGCGCCACGGTGATCGGGCTTCCGTTCACACCCTCTTTCAGCACGGTCACGTGCGCGCTCGGCGAAACGATGAAGATGTACGCGCGCGTGCTCTCGTTGACGACGTAGTTGTCGTTCGGAACGTCACTCGAGCCTGTGTCCTCGAGGGCCGCCTGGTTCGCCGTCTTGCCCGTGAGCAGCCACGCCGGATCGAAGCGCAGCTCGAAGGTCGCGCCCTTGCGCTTGAGAGACTTGATGTACCCGTACTCAACGACCTCGCGTGGGGGACCAACACCGCTTTTCGCCGTCGGGGACACGGTGACGGTTCGGGTAACGGTCTTCGTGCTTCCGCATCCGACCGCAGCGAGAGAGACGAGTGTGCAGCAGAGGATGACGCGCATCGCTATGCGATCCCGATTGATTCTGCGAGCTCGCGGGAGATCGCGTGCTCTCCGGTATCGGTGCGAAGCGTCACCGGTCCGCCGAAGGGCGCGTGGGCCGCGACCTCGACCCTGTTGCCAGGGACCAGTCCAAGCCCATTCAGGTAACGCAAGAGCTCCGCGTCGCCATCGGGCACGTGGGCAACCAGGCTCGCTTCGCCCGGCTCGAGCGAGCCGATCGTCCGATAGCTACCGCCGGGCGCGAGCCGCAGCTCCGCATCGGGGATCGGGTGGCCATGGGGGTCGTGCGTCGGGTAACCGAGCGACGCGTCGATGCGTTTCTCGACCTCCTCGGAGAGGGCGTGTTCGAGCCGGTCGGCTTCTTCATGAACCTGGTCGAGCGGCACCCCGAGCGTCTCAGCGAGGTACTGCTCGAGCAGTCGATGGTGGCGGATGACCTCGAGCGCGACACGGCGCCCCTCATCGGTCAGCGCCACGCCGCGATACGGGATGTGCTCCAACAACTCGAGAGCCGCAAGTCGCTTCAGCATCGCGCTCGCCGAGGCTGCGCTGACCTCCATCGCCTCGGCCACACTGGTCGTCGTGGCTCGGGTGCCGGCGGCCTCGAGCTTGTAGACCTCGCGTAGGTAGTGCTGGATCGCCTCGGTCAGAGGGTCTGTGACGTTTGCGGGCATCTCGACCGAGTTTAGTTTACTATGCGATTCAGATTTAGTGGTACCTAAAAGACTGACTCGGAAGGGCCTGATCTCCGGCGCCGCGCCGCTCCTGGTGGCGGGCCCGCTGGCGAAGCTGGCTCTCGCCGACAACGCAGCGGAGCACGACCACCTTCAGCTCGCCTCTCACGAAGGCCATGCCGCACAGGGGCATGCGGCGATGATCGGCGAGCAGGCTCCAGCGGTCGGCGGGCCCGGCGATCTCGACGCGCTTCTCTTTCCGCCCGAGCCCCTGCCCTACCGGCCGGGCCGCGTGCGCGAGTACTCGCTGACCGCGATCGACAGGGAGATCGAGATCGCGCCGGGAGTCTTCTTTCCGGCGTGGACGTACAACGGGACGGTGCCGGGGCCCGTGATCCGCGCGACCGAAGGCGACGTGCTCCGCGTCCACCTCAGCAACGGCGGCTCGCACCCGCACACGATCCACTTCCACGGCATCCACCCGGCGAACATGGACGGCGTCTTCGAGATCGTCCAGCCCGGCGGCGAGTTCACCTACGAGTTCGAGGCGCGGCCGGCCGGCCTTCAGCTCTACCACTGCCACGCGACGCCGCTGAAGAAGCACATCCACAAGGGCCTCTACGGCGCGTTCATCATCGACCCGAAAGTGCCGCGACCGCCGGCGCAGGAGTTGGTGCTCGTGATGAACGGTTACGACACGGACGGCGACGGCAGCAACAACTTCTACACCGTCAATGGCCGCAGCTTCTACTACGCGAAGTACCCGATCACCGTCAAGCGTTCGCGGCTGGTCCGCCTCTACCTCGCCAACCTGACGGAGTTCGATCTCATCAACAGCCTCCACCTTCACGGCAGCTTCTTCCGCCACCAGCCGACCGGCACCGGCGAGCACTGGGAGTACACCGACACCGTGGTGCAATGCCAGGGTCAGCGCGGCGTGATCGAGATCGAGTTCGCCGACACGGGGCACTTCATGTTCCACGCCCATCAGTCCGAGTTTGCCGAGCTCGGCTGGATGGGCTTCTTCAACGTCACCGACTGATGGTTGCGGGCGCCGATACAGCGCCCGGTGGCGCACGCTGGAGGCTCTGGGCGCTCGGGCCGCTGCTGCTGCTCATCGCCGTTGTCGCCGCGTTCTCGGCGTGGGGCGACTCGGTCACAGATCTGCTCGGCCGCAACCCACCGCCGGCAGACCAGGTCGACGTCCGCCGCATTGAGTTCAAGCCGGGCGAGATCCGGATCAAGGTCACCAATCCCCAGCGCGACGACCTGACGGTCGCATCGGTCACGGTCGACGACGCAATCGTCCCGTTCACCCTGGACGGTCCGGCAACGCTGGGCCGCCTTCGCTCGAGCACGATCGTCGTCCCGTACGACTGGGTCGAAGACGAGCCGATCGCCGTCGGCGTCACGAGTTCAACCGGTATCGAAACGATCGAGCAGATCCCCGCCGCGGTCGAAACTCCCGGGCCCTCGATCGGGCGCGCGGCCGGTTATGCCGCGATCGGCTTTCTGGTGGGCGTCGTGCCGATCGCGCTTGGCCTCCTCTGGCTGCCGTCGCTTCGCCGCGCTGCTCCGAGGTGGCTCGCCGCATTCATGGCGCTGACTGCAGGGCTCCTCACCTTCCTCGCCGTCGAGGCGCTCTCCGAGGCGCTCCAGCTCCAGGCCGCGCTGCCAACCGGGCTCGGCGGCGCGGGCATCGTGTTGCTCGGCGTCGCGACCAGCTGGCTCACCCTCACGGCGGTCTCGCACACGCTGTCGCGGCGCGGCGCGCGGAGCGGCGGCGGCGGAGCGCTCGGCGGGCTCGCACTCGCGACGTTGGTGGCGATCGGGATCGGACTCCACAACTTCGGGGAAGGGCTCGCAATCGGCACGTCGTTTGCGCTCAGCGAGTTGGCGCTCGGCAGTTTCTTGATCATCGGCTTCATGATCCACAACATCACCGAGGGCCTCGGCATCGCCGCACCGATCGCCGACGGCGCCAAGACATCCGTTGTGCGACTGGCGACGCTGACACTCGTTGCGGGCGGGCCGGCGATCCTCGGCGCCTGGCTCGGCGGTTTCATCACGAGCGATGTTCTTGCAGTCGTCTTCTTCGCAGCGGCCGCCGGCGCAGCCTTCGAGGTCGTTACCGAAGTCGTCCGCTACGTCGCCCGCAAAGCGCCGGGAGGCATCACGTCCCCGCACGTCCTCGGTGGATTCCTCGCCGGGATCGCCGTGATGTACATCACGGGCCTGATCGCGGCGTAGCGACCTCGAGACGGAACATCGCGGTGGCCCGAATGGGCCACCGCGATGGACGTGCTAGGAGGCGATTCTTGCGACTCTGCGAAGCCCGAGCCCGGCTGCGAGCATCGCTGAGCCGAGCAGGGCAAGAGCCCAGGCGGGGAACCCGGTGAAAGGCAGCTCTCCGCTCTTGTTGGCAACCGCTGAGACGCGACTCGCGCGTGCGCCCTTCGCCTGCTGCGCCTTCACTTGCTGCGCCGGCGACTGCTGGAGCTCCGGCGTGCTGACCGGTGGAGCCGACACCGAGGAAGGCTGCGACCCGCCGGATGAGCTCGCCGGTGAGCCACCGTTCCCAGGAGAAGTTCCGGACGAACCCGGATTCGTGGTCGTCCCAGGCGTTGTGGTGGTCGTTCCAGGCGTTGTGGTGGTCGTCCCAGGCGTTGTGGTGGTCGTCTCGGACGTTGTCGTAGTCTCGCTCGTGGTCGTGGTCTCAGTTGTAGGCGTGGTTTCGGTCGTGGTTGTCTCGGCTTGGTTGCAGTGGTCCTCGTTGCCCTTGGCGTTCCCGTGATCCTCGCAGTCCTTCCCGTTCTGGTTTGGATCGGGACGGCAATCAGATGCAGAGCTGCCGTGCGAGCAGTCGTCGCCCGGGGATCCCGGAACGGTCGTGGAAGCTTCGTTTCCGTTCCCGTTGCCGTTGCCGTTGCCGTTGCCTGAATCGGCGAGGGCGGCCGACACGCCGACACCGGCGATCAGCAGACCAGCCATCGCTACAACTTTCGCGGCCTTCAGCGTCCATCCCGTCATACAAGTCCTCTCGTTTCCGTGGATGGGGCTAGCTACCGGACGCCCGTACCGCACACGAGCGCGGAAAAGCCTTTCCCCCCTGTGCCTCACTTTGGGAAAAGGCAGATGACAGGCGCGCCACGAAGGTACTGATGTGCCTGGACCTAGTGGTTGTCGCTCGCTGCCGGGTGACTACGCTTTGCCGATGAAGCTCTTCGTCGTCGTCATCCTCACCGCCGCCCTGGGAGTCGTCGCTCCGTCGGCGGCCTCAGCGCAGAGTCCTGCTGGCTACCGCGCGCAACTCAACCGCCTCTGTCGCGGCTACACCCCGAAACTCAGAGCTGATCAGAAGGCAATGCAAAAGGCGACCGAGGCCAAAGACTGGAAGGCCTTCGGTTACGCCCTGGGTCACTACCTCGCGCTCGCGCTAACCCAGGACAGGCGGATTGAGAGCACACCGGTCCCTCACGCCATGCGCACACAGATGGCGCCGATTCTGCGTCTACTCAGGACGGCTGACAGCCACGCTCGACTCGCCCTCCGCAAGGCCGCTCTGGGAGACAGCCGTGGGATGCTTGCCGAACTCGACAAGATCAGCAAGCTCGCCCAGCCTCTCAATGGTCGCCTTGACCGCGCCGGTCTCCGCGACTGCGGCTCCAACCAGAGCTAGTAGGAAGACCAGGGACCGAGCTGGGCCGTAGAGTCGCCCACCTTCGCCACACGAGGCGCCCCGGATTCGCCTTCGCCAAAAGAGCCGACGCCCAGATTCGAACTGGGGACCCCTTCATTACGAGCAATGGCAAGCAGCAATTTCCGTTGCAGCCATCCCGGATGAAAAGTTCACATTTGGACGGCTTTCGCGAGAGTGCGAGAACCTGAGAGTCCGGAGCGATCTGGGCACGTGTGAGACGTGCCACAGCAGAAGGACCTACCGGGGACCTCAGCCCGTCTTCTCGGCTGAGCTCTCGCGGCCCCTGGCGATCCCCACGGTGGTCTCAGGATCGATCTGTCCACCGCCACGGAACTCGGCAATCGCGTGTGCGTACGTCGAGGTGAGAACTCCCACGGTGTGACCCATCTCGTATGCGGTCTCGGGGAGTCCTGCTCCGGAGGCGAGCAGCAGGCTCGCGAAGCTGTGACGCATCGTGTACGGCGTCGCGTCGGGGAAGCCTGCCGCCTTGGCTGCTGGATCGAAGTACTTCGTCCGCCAGTTCCTGAACTTCGCGTCGGTCCAGAGCCCGCCTCGTCCGTTCGGAAACACGAGCCGAGAGTCGCCGGGTCGTCCGGAAGCGAGCTTCCATTCGAGCAGGTCCTGCTTGAGGCTCGGAAGGAGCCGAACGGACCGATCCTTCTCGTTCTTGGTGCTCTTGAGCTGGCCATGTGCAACGGCCCTGTCGACGCGGATCGTCCTGTCGCTGATGTCGCCCCAACGGAGCGCGAGGGCTTCGCCCGGGCGGAGACCTGCGAGCGAGAGCACCGAGACGAGTGTCCGATCCCTGTGGCTCATCTTGGAGCGGATCGTCTCGACCTCGCTCGGTGACAGGACGATCTGACGCTTCCTCGTGACCTTGGGGCGCTCGACGTGCTGGCAGGGATTGCGATCGATGTAACCCCAGACGATCGCCCGGTTCATCATCGCGGAGAGCATCCCCAGCGCCTTGCACGCGGACGTGGCTCCGACGCCCTTCCTGATCATCTTCGGACCGAGAGCTTCGACCGTCGCTGGCGTGATCTCGTGGACGGGAGCGTGGCCTAGCTCCTTGTCGAGGTGCTTCCACATGGCCGCGTAGCCGTCCATCGTGTTCTTCTCCCGTCCCTTGTCTTTGAGGAACGCGATGTAGCGCTCGTGGAGCTCGCTGAGGCTGACGCGCTCGGGGATGATCACTAGACCTCCCATCGCCCTGCGTCGCCTGACCTCGGCTTCGAACTTCTCGGCGTCCCTTCGTCGGTCGAACGTGCGACCGCGCTTCTTGCCGCCCTCATTCCACCGGACGTAGTACCTCCCGGTGTGGAGCTTCTGGATCGACAACCGCTGCCTCCTTCGTGGTGTTGCCTGGATAAGCAACATCATAATCCTGATACGGAGCTACGGGAACGGAAAAGTTCACAGACTTTCGGACTCATTCGATGAGCGCACGCAGGGCGGCTAACGCACGTTGGGAGGGCAGCGCTCGAAGTGCTGTGACGGCGAGATCAAGCTCCGGAACTTGAAGCGGCTTCTCGGTCGCGAGCCGAACGAGCCATCGACGCGCAAAGCCGTCGAAGCGATCGGGAGCGACCTCGGCGGCGAGGCAGACCAGGTCGAGCGCCTCGTCGAGGCTCACCACGCCCATGTCCTGAGCGTTCGTCATCGCGCCGAGGAAGTTCTTCCGTTCGATCGCGCGTCGGAACCTCGATCTCGGCTGGCCCTGAGCTGTCACCTTGCTCCGTTCCGGGGCCGGAGTCGCTGGCGGATCGAGACTAGCGCGAGCGGGACACGTCGATCTCGGCCATCTAGTTCTCCGAAGCTCGTTCTCCTACGCTTTGACGGGCCGGGTCGTGGGAAAGCGCCCGGGCGTTCGGCTCGCCGCCCGGCCTGTCAAGCATGACCCAGCTAGACGGCTGCGGATCGCGGAACACTCGTCTCCACCAAGCTCCTCAGTTGCTCGAAGACCATCGTGCGCTCGAATCTCTCACGCACGAGGAGTCTCCCTGCGGCAGCACGGCGCTTTGCCTCGGCAGGATTCTCGAAGACTGCGATAAGACAGCGTGCGAGTTGTGTTGCGTCGCCAACCGGATATGTCCATCCCGTCTTGCCAGGAAGAATCGTCTCAATCAAGCCGCCCGTGGCCGCTGCAATGACAGGAATTTCACACGCGAGCGCCTCGAGCGGCGAGAAGCCGAGTCCTTCCTCCTTGCTCGACTGAACGCATACGTCGGACGCCTGGTAGTAGCGCGGCAGTTCGTGATGTGGATGGACAGCTTCGCGGGCAATCACGCGATGAGAAACTCCAGCGCCTGACGCAGCGTGCTGGAACTCCCTGAAACCGCCACTGCAGTGCACTAGCCATAAGTCACGGCCTTCATCGAGCAGCGTGCGGACTGCCTCCAGGAGCGTGTCACTGTCCTTCTCTGGCGCGATACGGCTGCTAAAGAAGATCAGGAAGCCGTTCGTTGGGAGGTGTAGTTCGGCCCGGATTGAGCTCTTGCCCTCCCTCGCAGGAGAGAACACCATGGTGTCGACTCCGTAGAGCGGAAGAACGATGATAGGCCTATGCGTGCCGTGTGAGGAGACAACCTCAGAAAGATGCTGGCTGAGAACCAGGTACTGCCGACCCACCAAAGCGTTGAATCGCGCGAGAAGCTTCAAGGCGATCAGGGGTGCGGTTGCGAAGGCGCGTCCGTCTGCCATCGTCGCTAATCGGCATCGGTAGTACTTCTCAGTAGGGCTGCAGACCAGCATCACAGTAGGCGTTCCCGTCATCCTCCCAGCGACATTGGCGGCCGCAGCGGCAAGTCCGTAGCCCTGCGCGAGGACGAAGTCACTCCTACTCTTTCGTCTGAGCAGGTGACTCAAGACGAAAAAGGAAAAGCGGATACGGGAAAGCGAAGCTCGGATCGCCTCGAAATCCACTGCTGTGGGCTGACTAATTTCACCCTGACCCTCGATCTGCCGAGCAAGCAGAGTGAGGTGGCCAAGCTCCGCGAGCCCCTCCACCAGCCGAACGTCGGTCATCGCCTCGATGACGAAGCAGACCCTGACAACCTTGGCACGCTTCTTCGCCGCCATCGCGTTCTCCACTGCCACAGCAGGAGCGTAATAGCGAGCGCCAGCGCCCGCCTGCCCGCGCAGCACCGCTCCAGCACAGGAGACCCGCCTGGGCTCAGCCGTGATGAGGAAGGGAGAGTCGGTCGGCCGAGCTTGGACTAGTCCTGCCCCGAATCGACCATCATATTTACGCCCTAACGCCGCCTCGCTGCCTATAGACAAAGATTCAGCTGTCAGCTATGACCTAGAGCGCCATGCCGAGCCAGATGGCGCGCGCCGTTCTATTCCTCAGCTCCTACGCACCGCTGTTCGTCGTCCTCGCCGTGCGAGGCACGCACCGTGACGCGCTCTCGCTTGCCGCAGGCGTCGCGCTCTGTGTCGTTGCTGCTCTGTCTGTACTCGTCCTGAGGTACTGGATCGTGAAAGCCCAGACGTTCGCACCGTTCCCCACCACAGTGCGACGAGCGTCTCCACGCGACGACCTCGCTGTCGCATACATCGTCACGTACATCCTCCCGTTCGCCGGCGTCGATCTTTCCTCCGGGCGGGACCTCGTAGCGCTCGCAGTGGTCTTCGCGATCACTCTGATTGTCGCAGTGCGGACGAACCTCTTCTACGTAAACCCGATCCTGAACTTGCTTGGCTACCACATTCACGAAGTGGAGGACGCAGATGGGCGCATCGTCGCGTTGATCTCGACGCGCTCATACGTGCGACCGGACTCGGTGATTCCTACCGTAGCGATGGACAGGCATAGCCACGTACGAATCGAGCGCATCTAAGAGATGCCCGCGCGAGAATCTCACAACGCTCTCCTTGGTTTTCTTGATCAGGCCACATACGTCAACCTCGTCGTCGCGTCCGTCAGCGGAGATGGAGCCTTGGACTTCGCCCTTCAGCGAATCAACCTAGACGATGAGATCGCAGGCGACTTCTTTGAGCTTGCCGAACGTGCAGCGCGTGGAGATGCAGATCGACGCCTTCGTCGCTACGTGCCGGGATTCATCATGGACGGCAGCGAGATCGCTTACCTGAACCTCGGCGCGGCCGCCGCGGGAGGGACCGAGCAGGGCATCGCTGAGCTTCTCGAATCTTGTTGCTCGCTAGACGAGCTGGAGTTGTTCACCGCTGAGGATGAGGTTGTTGACCGGCTTCGCTTCTATGTGATTGTCATCCAAGACGACCGGGGTGGCTGCGCGGTGTTCGTAAGAAACTACCGGAGGACTAACGAGTTGACACGCAGTCGCAGGCTCGCGCTCCTCGGTGAAGGTGGCCAGTTCGACAGAGTTCGTCAGCCGATCTTCCTCTTTGACCAAATCGTCGATTGCTACTACTGGGACGGCTATCTCTACATCAGAAATACGACGCAGTTCCAACGGATCTTCGGTTACTTCGAGCGTCTGCGCGAGCGTGTAAACGAAATCATCGACGCAGTTCTCGATCGCGTACCAGTTGACAACAGCGACGAGTTCAGAGCGGCGTGCGTAGGGCAGCAACAAATGATGTCCAAGCTCGCACAGATATCGGAGAAAGACTATTTCGAGCTGATTGAGTTCGATGACCTCGCTCAGACGATCGAGGACTTCGATCTAGATATAGAGACCATCGGCGAAGGCGATGACCGTAGGCTTGTCTTTGATCGCGCGCCCGATCGTCGGTGGTTGATTCTCAAACTGCTCGACGACGATTACCTGGGGTCGACGATGACCAACGCGAAGTACGAAGTCAACTCGAAGAGTCAGCTCTAAGCGCTGGCGCAGACACACAAGAGGCCCCTTCCGGAGCCTCTGTGCCGTGAATGTGGAGGCTACGGCTTGAGCGAGAGCGCCTTCGTCTTCTCGTCTATCAGGACATCAACGCCGCCCTTGCGTGAGTCGAGCCCCTCGTTGATGTAGTGACCGCCAGCGTTGCCGGGGCACATCTCGCCGATCTTCTTGTGTTCCACGATCCACTTCGTCGAGCGGGGGACCTTCGGCCGGTCCTTGCCCTTCGGATTCTCGAACTTCGCGGGATTCGACTTCGCCGCGAGCTCGATCAGCTCGGGCTTCGTCTTCGGATCTTCCTCGAGCTGGGCTCGGATCCAGGCGCCGGCCACCTCGCCGGTCGTCGGAGCCTTGTCCTTGGGCTCGGGCTTCGGAGCCTCATCCTTCTCGTCCTCGTTCGGCTTGGAGACGGCCGCGTCCACGATCGCCTGATTCTCGGCGGTCGTGTGCTCCGTGTCGTCGTCGGCAACGCTGAGATCGCCGATGTCCACTTCATTCTCGTCGGAAGCGGGCTCGGGATCCTCCCCGACGATGTTTCCTTCGTCGACGATGGGATCTGCGGTCTTCGTCTTGCGGTTCCTTCTGGTGCTGGGCATTGCTGCCTCCTTCGGGGTGGGAGTTTCGACGTCGTCGTCACCGACGAGGTCGTTGACGCAGTCCGTGCAGTAGGTCCGGGTCGTCTTGGTGGGAGTGCTCCACCATGCCCAATACTCGAAGCAACGTCGTTCGCAGTGCGAACAGATGACGCCGTTCGTCGAGCGTTCTACGAAGGTCCACTGACCGTCGTGAACGCCTACTTGACCCATTTGCCGCTCCAGTGTCCGGTGACGGGATCGCGGAGCATCCGTCCTTCGCCGGAGATCACGTCGGTCTGGGTCGGGATGTGACCGTCGAGGGCTGCGCGGGCTACGAGAGCTTTGCCGTGCTCCGTGCTGACGATCGACCAGCCGTTCTCTCGGACGAGCTTTTCCAGGGAGCGTCGAGCGTGAACCGTGACCATCGTTCGAACGTCGATCTCGCCCCTGGACGAGATGTAAGTGATGCCTTGATCGAGGTCCTGCGTTGTGCTGTTGTCCATAGAGACAACATATCTATGTGTCTTGATACAGGGAATCCCCGAGTCGCACGTAGTTCTCGGAAAATCCAGGAAGAAAGTGCGCCGACCTCAACAGACGCGAAGGAGCCACACGAAAGCAGCTCCTTCCGCTCAACGATGACAGCGTTTCCGCTGTGCATGAGTCGAAATTTATCCGGACGAGCCAGAGCGGAACCTGCGGAGCACAGAATCCCAGTGGGGATCGAGGTACTCCTCCAGCTCCGTGACGTTGGCGAAAGTGCCCGAAGCTTGGTGCTGTCCGTTCACCGTGATCCGTCCCTCGAAGCGGCCGTCCGGGAGCTTCCTCGCCGAGTGAAGCTCTCCTTAGTCACCGTTGAACTCCCTGGCGCGTCGGCGCATCTCCAAGCTCTCCTGCTCACCGGCGATGGCAGCGCGATCGTGTTCACCGTCCAGGAGCATGTACAGATCGTCGAGCAAGCTCTGACGCACTTCAATGCTCAGCCCGTCATCGAGCGCAACCTGCATGATCCGCGAATCGATCGGTGGTACTCCTGATCGTTTCAATGCTTCGAGGATCCCCATTAGTCGCGTGGCACTTCGATCGTCTTGCCCCGCTTCCGCTTCGGCGGCTTCTGCTTCGCCTCATCGAGTGCTCTGTTCGCGCGTTTGATCACGGTGATGTCGCCGGGGTACCAGCAGAACCGCGACCTTGGATCTCGTCTCTCAGGCATGCCACACCTCAAGTAACTTCTGCCGTTTCTTCGGAGCTTCGACTTCGAGAACTGCAGCAACTTCGGGCTCGTCACTCATCGACAACAACTTTTTGCCAAGTGGATCCTGTCGCTTACGGATCGGGAGGAAGTGCTCGAACTCGTCTTCGCCTTCTTCCGCGACCGGAGCGAGGCGCTGGTAGTTCGGCGCTCGTCGTTCGCTGATCCGAACGAGCTCTGCTGCCTGCTCCCGCGTGAACCGTCCCGGAAGTCCGCGAAGCTGACGACGAACATCCGCAAGTTCTGCTTGGACGCGTTCCTTACGCTCGCGGACTCCTCCTCGGATCGTGTCGAGCGCATCGTCGTCAGAGAGGTTCGTCGGAGCGTCCTCTCCGCAGAAGCAGGATCCGTCGGATGTGCAGACGTGAAAGGAGTCACTCATCACGCATGTTTGTGCCCCAGCTTGTCGAGCTTGGTCTGTGCGGCGGTCTTGTCAGCTCCGGAACCCAGGCTCGCGTCGATGTGTGCCAACGCCACGTCGTGAGTTCCAATCAAGCTCTCGTTTCCGCCCAACGCCCGCACGATCTTCTTAGCGTTCTCGACCGCCAGGTACGAAGACGCGGCCTCAGCTGCTGTGTACCCGTGGGCCACTACGGATTCACGCCGCCCTTGCCGTCCGCCTTCGGAGGATGCGACGACCAGTCGCTCCAGATGGGACGGGCCTTAGAACTCGATCCGGGCTTGTACGCTCCTGACGAGTTGCCATCCATGGCCGGCTCATCTTCGACCGGGTTAGAAAACTCCCAGAGCCAAGGTGGCAGCTTCGTGGGGTCGTTGGTGCTCAAGTCTTCATCAGCTCCGAGACCGGGATCCCCGTCTCCCGGGAAAGCTTCTCGAAAGCCCGCTTCCGGAAAGCCTCCTCGTACTTCGTCGATCCCGGCGTCGAGCCCGTAAGACGACGCGCTTCGTCGGACTCGTCTACCGAGAGCTCAGCGTGGGCACGTTCACGTACGTGATCCGAGAGCTTCTCGAAGTCCCGTTCGGGGTCATCGTCAATCTCGACATAGACAGGACGAGCTTCATCGTCGTCGGGACGCCTGTCGTCGTGGCGAGCCCGGTGCTCATCACGCTCGGCGATCCGGCGAGCCTGATCGGCTTCCCACGCTTCGAGCTCCTGCTCTTCGCGTAGCTTCGCGAGCTGGAGACGTGCGAGCTCGGTCTGGACGTCGCTCACTGCTGCGTCCAGTGGGAGTTCAACCCGTGGATGGTCACGGTGAAACGCTCGAGGATCCGCGAGGGTCCCCGCTCCCGCGTCCGGTTGATGTTTGCCGCGAGCTTGGCGAACGGGTCGGAGCTGTCCTCGACGAAGTCGGGGCGCGAGATCATCTCCTTCTCCTCGACCAGCTGGGCGTACCCGAGATCCGCGAGATCGTGGAGGGCGCGAAAGTTCTGGGGCGCTACCCGAAGACGTTCGCTTCCCCGGACGAAGTCGCGCTTGCCGTCGACCATCCGATCCAAGGGGAGTGTGATCTCCCGTGCGACCAACCCGGTCGGACCTGCCGCCACGAGCTGGCCGAGCATCTTGGCGCGCGAAGCCTCAAGCGTTGGGCGTCCTATCTTCGCGTTCTCTTCCACCTCGACCGTCGCCACTAAGAGTCCTCTCTTCTTCGCGTTCGTTAGCAATACTGACAACATCCTATCTCAGTCGTTGGGATTTAAGGGAGCACTTTTTGCATGTTTGTCATGCAGCCGTTCCCGTGGCTTCGCGGTGGTCCTATGATGGATGTGTCGGCGCTTTGGAAGAGACCGCCGACGATGCGGAGGCTGCTCACTCCGAGCAAGGGTTTGAGCGCCATATCGAGATGGTCGAGCCGTCTCGGTTGACGAGAGGGACCGGAGTTGGGGACCACCTCCCCGTCGCTCCGGTTCCTCTCGACACGTTGCAGGTGAGCGCAGGAGGACGCGTGGGGTCCATGGAGCGATCGGATGGAGGTGTTACTCAGGTGGGTTAGCAGCTCGTCGCAGGAAGCCGTTGGCAAACCTGCTAACAGGTGAACTCTTCCCGGCGGAGCCCCGGATATAGTGGCACTCGAATCGCCGGTCTCTCACAAGAAACGGCGCGCACGAGCCTCAACGCGAGGCTCGTGTCGTAGGAATGGCAAAGGTGCCTTTGAATCCGGCGTTAAATTGTCTTCGTGAGAGGCTGCTGCGAGGTTCATCTCCTGGTCGACTGATCCGCTTCGTCATCGGCGGGAATGGCGGACGTGATCGTCGACTTCGCCCATGGTCCGGACCTACGGGATCGACGTGGCTGCCTTCCTCGAACGGGAGGACGTCAGGATCGTCGCCAGATCCGGCGCGGAGCTGCGCGGGCACTGCCCGCTCCACGACGATCGCCACCCCTCGTTCTCGATGAACACGCGCACGGCGCAGTTCATCTGCTTCGTCTGCGGTGGCGGAAACGTGATCACGCTCGTCGAGCAGATCCATGGGTTGAGCCGTGCGCAGGCGAGGGACTACCTCGTGGCGCACCACGGCGCGAGCCTCGGCCGGCGCCCCGAGCCGGATCCCGAGAACCCGTTCTCACCGGCAGCGCGTCGGCGCAGGGGCCAGGTCGTCACAGGCAGGAAGCCCGGAAGCACGGTGCACGCAGCGATGCTGAGGAAGCGGGCGGTGCAGGAGGCTGCGCTCGGGCAGACGCGCGTCGATCTCAGGCGATGGATCGAAGCCGAGTTCTCGCTCGGGAAGCGTCACGCGAACAACCTGATCAGGTCGATGATCGAGGAGCGACGCCTGTCCGTCTTCGCCGGTCGGGTCTTCGGATCGGAGATCGACGCACGGGACGTCAGGCCGAGCCCTCCTGTTCTTTCCTATAGGAAGCAAATTGCCCACCCTGCGAAAAGAGCACGAGAAATTGCCCACCCTGTCGAGCGTGCGCACGGATTAATTGCCCACCCAGCCCCGGATACCTTGGCCTACATGGCGAGGCTCATCCACGTGCGATCGCTTCGCGAATCGATCGAATCGGACCGGGACGGACTTCGAGCCGGTCGCTTCACGTCGGAGCGCGACGTGCGGGTCATCTGCGCGCGCAACGCCGACCGTGCCCGCGATCTCGAACGCGTCCTCGCTCGCCACATCGACGAGCTTCGAGCTCAGGTGCCGAGCCATGCGTGACGACTTCGACGTCCGGCTTCCGAAAAGGCAGATCGATCGCGCGTACGAGATCCTCGATGAGATCGACGCCATGGAGGATTTGAGCGTCGAGGAATGCGTGATCCTCGCCGTCAGCTTGCACTCACTCGCGAACACCATCGAGCAGGCCGTCCACGACTACGCCGTTCGGGGCTACTACGCCGAGAAGGAGGACCACGTCCAAGGGCAGATCGACCACTACAGGACGCTGCTCAAGATGGAGCGCGGCGAGATCGACCTCGGCGAACTAGGGAAGGACGATGGCGAGGCAACAGCGTAAGCGCGGCCCGTACCGGATCACCGAGGAGGACCGGGCCGACCGGCGCCGGCGGATGGCGAAGATCAACGCCGAGAAGATCGACCGGATGGACCGGGGTGAGGTCGAGGCCCTCATCGAGGAGCAGATGGCCCAGCTTCCGTCCGATGTACGGGACAGCGTCATGGCCGAGTACAAGCGACCGTTGAGTGCACCACAGGGCGAGGTCGATGGTGAAGCCGACGCGGTCACTCACGTCCAGGCGGGGGTCGATAGTGAGCAGAGGTCTGAACCTGCGATCACCCCGGATTCGCCCGCCGCATTCGCGCCGCATTCGGCGAATACGGAGGACACCGACCTCGAGCGAGCCCTCGCCATCCTCGCGCGGAACATGAACCGACAGGCCCAGGTCCACCGCCAGCGGGAGGGGGAGAGGGCTAATGGTGAAGCAGCCGAGCCCGACCTCGACCTCAGCGACGACGCACAAGCGACGCGCGCGTTCCTCGGTCCCAGGTCACCAGAACCGCATTCCAGACCTCACGGGACGTACGTAGCGCTGCAACGCCTGCGGCGCTCGCTCTGACTCCACGTCTCCATCCTCGCAGGGATGAAGTCACCCTCCCGGACAGCGACTCGTACACCACCTACAGGTACATCACGGTCAGCGAGTGCTCAGCCGACCTCCCCTTCCACGCGCGCGTTCAAAATGCACGCAGCCGCATTCGACAGTGCGCTCGAAGAAGCCTGCGCCCGACAGCCACGCACGGCCCACAGCACCGCCACGTGGAGCCTCAGGGACCCAGACGGGACCAAATGACCCGCATCCACCCGCAGATCCGTCCCAGCCACCCACTCCAGCTCCACCCCCGACCACTTCATCACGCATGAAGTGATCCCCGCCCCGAGGGACAGCGAGACACCCCCCGGCACGTTCCTCTCGCGCTTCTCCGAGTGCGCCTACGTGGTCACTGCTCACCCAAACAGATCCGAGGACTTCACCCCGATCAGCGCCAGCCCAGCAATGACTAGTCCGACTCCGACGACCAGCACGACGCCGGCTGGCCCGGCGACCTTGATCACCTCGATGATCACCTCGTCCCATGACATGGTCCGGGCCTCACTGGCGAAGGCCTTCTTCAGGATCGCCGGGATCGCCAACAGGATGAACACAAAGCCGACGACGATGAAGACCCAGCCCAGGACGACTGTGCTGCTAGCAGCGACGAGCATGGCCTGCCTCCTTCCAACTGACCTATGGCAGTTCTGATCGTGCCATATGTTGCAATGAGTTGCTAGGCGCTGCCCCGGCCTTCACGACGCGCCGGGATCAGGTTCGCCCGGATGAGGTAACCCTCAACCGCGACGGTCGAAGGAGTCCACGCTGTCCCCTGCGGACACGGAGATGGTCCGGAGCAGCTCTGCCTGTCTGACCTTTGCGGGCGACGGTTCGATCTCGTTCGCGATCAGCAGCGCGCGGGAAACAGCACCCGCTACGGCGAGAAGGTTCTCGTCAGGAAGTCTTCGGAGCACGCGTTCGAGCGAGTCGATGATCACTGCGCCGACGGTCCGCCGACGATCGAGAACTTGATCCGCTCCCAGGCGTTCGCCCTGCGCCTTTGTCTCCCGTGCCGATCCAAGCTGTCGTCCTGGCGGAAACAGGCCATGGTGCCGGAGGTGGACATCGCCCAGCTCTCACCCGATCGGCACTCCCAGACCTGCTTCGGCCCGGACGCATAGAGACCCGCTGCGACCGCGAGGAGTGCGAGGAATACCACGACTGCGAGTGTGCTCCTGCTCATCCCTGCCCGCAGACGTACGTGTCGTGTCTCCAAGGCAGAGTTCCGGTCTGCGTCTTCACGCCGGGGATCACGATCACCGAGCGCTGCCGTGAACACGAGATCGGGGTGAACGTCGCCTTGAACCTGTAGTTCGTCCCCTGGTAGTTGAACGTGCCGACGCAAGCGCCGTGCCGCCATCCGATCTTCACGTTCCCGTCGTAGAGCCAGCAGTCGGCGCCGGAGAAGCCGGCCGTCCGGTTCACCCTCTGCTCGGTGCGCTTGAGCGCCTGGGCCTTGGTGATCCCAGGCTTGAGCTTGAACCTCGGTGCTGTAGCCGCCGACGCCAGCGAGACGAACGCCAGGGCCAGCACCGCGATCACCGCCTTAGCCACGACCGGGATTATCGACCGCAGAAGGGACAGTCGTGCTCGCGTCCCGTGGCGAGGTACAACGCCGAGACGCCAAGCTTCTCCGCGAGATCGATCAGGGCCGAGAGCGACGGAGTCCGCGCCCCCGCCTCGATTCGCGAGATGTAGGCGTAGGAGACCTGCGGCGTCGATAGCTCCCGCTGCGACAGCCCTTTCTCCAGCCGGAGCCGCTTGATCCTCGATCCGACGTGTCGATCCGGTCGATTTTCCATGTTTTCCACGGTAAACAGGGCCGCCGCGAATGGGAAATCCTGGCCGAAAAGATCGTCCGATTTACCTCTTTCCAGACTTGTGTATTTTTTCGCAAACCATACGATTTGCAGGGATCTTCGTCCCCGGGGGCTCGATGTAGGTCGCTATACTTCACCGGTGATGACGGCGGCCGCGAACATCAAGTCGACCCAACACGTCCAGCGTGTCCTGGGGGAGCTCTTCGGCCTCCCGCCCTACCGAGCTCGCACGGAAGTCGCGGAGGCGATCGACGCCGGGCGTTGCGCCAGCGAGCCGCCGCCGCCGATCGGCGCGCGAAGCCGCAAGCTCTACCCCGACACGCTCTACGCCTGGACAGAGGATCTTCGACGCTGCTACGCGCTAGTTCCTGACAAGCGGCACGGCAACCTCGACATGCTCAAAATCGTCAACGTCTGGTAATCGCGAAATGTCGACGATGACCAGATTTCGAGAGATCGTCTCGAAGTACGACTCAAGCTGCGGCGTGTGCGGCGAGGCGCTTGCGAAGGGCGACGGCGTCTGGTGGAAGAAGGGCGAGCGCGTTCGCTGCGACGACTGCACGCCTCAGGAGGAGCGAGCGTTGTGGTCCGACCTGGATTCGCGGGCGAGGATCGCCGAGAGAAAAAAGGCCGACGGCCGGAAGAACATGTACCTCGACCTGTTCCCATTCATCCGCAAGGACAAGGATGGTGCTGCAGCGCCGCTTCTCGAGCAGCTCGCGAGGACGAGCGATTCGGCCGAGATACACGCACTTGTCGATTTGATAGACGACGTCACCGAGCCTGCCAGACCTGTCATCAGAAACGAGCTCACGCGATGAGTTCGTTCGAGTCAGAGCCAAACGCTGCGCGACGGGGCCGTTTTCCGATCCGGAAGAGCTTCGGTTACAACACGATCGACGGTGACGTGATCCAGGCGTACTACGCGGATCACGATCCCGAATCGAATCAGGTCATCGTCGTGCTGCTCGACGACGACGGCCAAATCTACGAGTTCGACGCGCCGCCGTGGCCCGATTGGGAGACGGGGGAGCTTGTCACGGACAAGCTCGCCGGCCTACGGATCTCAATCTTCGGCGAGATCACGGCCGATGTTGACTCAACGGACGCCGAGTTTCCCAGCGCCGGACCGTTTTTTGTCAGGGGGCTGAAGGACGTCAGCTTCATCCCGAGTTCACCGGCAAACGCGGGCGGCTGGCCCGTCGACGTCAGTCCTTTCGAGCGGGCCAGCCGGAGGGCGACGAGGTGACGGGTCGCAACAAGCCGACAGCGGGGGCGAATCGGGGAGGCGCGAACGACGGCGGCGACGCGGTGGACCCGAACGTCGAGCCCTTCATGGAGCACCTGCGTCGCAAGAATCCGGAGCGTCTGGCTGAGCTTGAATCTGCCGGGAAGCGCGAGCGCGAGGCGAAGAAGCGTTCCGAAAGGACGCTCGACGACCTTTGCGCAGATCCCGATCGCCCTTGGGCGGCTGCGCTGCTCGGCGTCGGCCCCGCCGACATGAAGCGCTTCGTCTATTCCGAGATCCCGGAGAAGGACAGGCGACGAGCGGAATCGATGTTCCTGCCGGTCAGGTGCCGGATCGCGGGGACGATCGAGTGCGTGATCCGGCGCGAGCGCTACCTGCCCTACAGCGACCTCAACATCCACTGGGTGGAGGTGACGCTCGACGGCGGCGACGGGAGGACGTTCGTGTTCAAGCTCCCGAAGTCGCTCCGGAAGCTGGTCGGGTCGATCGACGAACTCCGGGGTATGCCGATCAGGCTCGTCGGAACGATCAAGGTCGACGGGCGACAACGCTTCCCGGCGAGGCTGTTCTCGCTCAAGTATCCGTCGAACGTCGAGCGCGACGTGATCATCCCCAGAAAGGTGGCTCCCGACCAACCCGATACAGAGCTGGCCGAGATCGATGATGGCGAGCCATCCGTGGACGCTCTCGCGTTCAACGCACGAACAGCCGAGCTCGAGGCCCTCACCGGCTCAGCGTAAGCTCGCCGGGAGTTGCACCGTGAGACCTAAATCGGACCTTTTACGACGAGCCTGAGGCGACCGAGGACCGGTGGCGCTCTTGACAATAGTGGCAACAGTGCCAAACTAGGACGCGGAGCAGCTCGCTCCGGTGCCGTCGGACAGGAGAGCTCGGATTGACGACTCCGATCGAATCGGAGACACAACCGGCGAGCGGGACCGCGCGGCTGAGGCGCCGCGGGCGGTTCGTGAAACAGGACATCCCGCTGGGCGTTCGCGCGATCCAGGCAATCGATGTCCTGATCGCCCTCGCCTTCGCCAATCCGCTGATGAAGATGCTCATCGACTGGGCGGCGATGGCGCTGCTGACGATCGTGGTGACGTCGCAGGCACGCTCGGCGGTCGACGAGACGTGGTTCAGCGTGCTCGTGTTCATCCTCGTCATCGTTCCGTTGATCGTCATCGCCTTGCAGCACGGGCGCGTCGGCAGAGCAATCTCGCGATTGGAGCTCGGCCCGCCGGGGTTCGGTGAGCTCGGCGGCCTTCCCAAGCGCTTGCTGCGGACGACGATCAAGGCGTCCAAAGGGCTGAGGTTCGAGCTCGGGCCCGAGGATGCGGAGCTCATGGAGGAATACGGCGCCCTCGCAAAGTCCGTCGACGAGGCCCTGCTCCGCAAGCGGTTCCTCGAGCTGGAAGCGGCGACGGGCGCGGATCCGGATCGGATCGAAGCCGATTGGAAGGAGGTGTGGGAGAACGAGCTCCTGGCATATCGCGTCGGCGACGCGACTCTCCGCGACACCTACAACCCTCTCTCCCTCGGGGCCATGATTCTGCCGTTGCGGCTCACGAGCGTCTCGACGCTCGTGGCTCCGATGATCCTCGTTTTCCAGTTCGTCGTCGGCTTCCTCGCGTTCCGTGCCCTGACGGGAGGTCAGAGCTGGGTGACGGTGTTCCAGGTCGGCCTGCTGATCAGCTTCATCCTCACGTCGATCATCTACCTCAACCACGTTACGTCTCTCCAGACCATCGAGCTGCTCAAATCGCCGGACGCAGTCCTCGACAACATCCCGGAGGACCTGCGCGAGAAGTTCGACGGCCTCGTGGGCCGGCGCGTCGTCCCCATCCGCGTGAAGACTGCGCCACTGTACTTCAGGGCGATCCGCGACTACTTCGCGGGAGGAATCGCGCTCGCGACGTTCTTCAACGCCCTCGCCCAGCTCCTCCTCGTCGCGATCGCGCTCATCGCCGCCATTGCCGCGGCCCCTGGGTCGCGTGCGGAAATCGTCTCGGGCTACGGGACGCTCGCGCTCGCGTTCGTCGTGATCCCGTTCGCGATCGTCGCGTCGTTCTACGCGGCCTCGGTCCTCATCCAGCAGTTCCGGAGCCTGACTGCCGGGCTGCTCGGCGGCCTCGCCACCGCCCTCCTGCCGCTCGGGTTGACATGGATCGTGAACGGCGACGTGCCGAGCGGGACGCAGGCGATCATCCTGGCGGCAGTTAGCGGCGTCGTGGGCACCTTCGCAACCGTCCTTGGCACGCACTTGAAAGAGCGCCTCGCAGGGTCAACTGCGAGGCCGCAGCCCGCCGGCACCTGACGAGCAAAGCCGACGCCCAGATTCGAACTGGGGACCCCTTCATTACGAGTGAAGTGCTCTACCAGCTGAGCTACGTCGGCGAGGCCTCTACTTTAGCCGCTTCGGACTCGAACCCCTGACCCCCCGGACGGGGTGCGGCTCAACGGGTTCTCGGGACGGCGCACCGGCGGGGAGACTCCAGCGCGCCGCCCTTTCCTGCCGGCTTAAAGCGCGCCCGGCGCTGCGGAACCGCCGAACGCATACCGGCAGTCCTTCAAGGTCGCTACGCGAG
>Ga0307278_10000005_pt1 | contig 134707 bp, 136 predicted proteins | sample ER_DNA_117_FD_194482 | JGI IMG/M metagenome (GOLD analysis project Ga0307278, IMG submission 194482) | Bulk soil microbial communities from the East River watershed near Crested Butte, Colorado, United States - ER_DNA_117 | ecosystem: Environmental > Terrestrial > Soil > Floodplain | place... | reverse complement strand
GAGGTGCTGGCGAGCGCTCCGCTCGTCGTCAATGTCGACCACCATCACGACAACACGCGCTTCGGCGGGGTCAACCTCGTGGTCGGGGAGGCCTCCTCGACCGGCGAGATCGTGCGCGACCTCTTCTCAGCGCTCGACGTCGAGCTCACTCCGGAGATCGCGGAGGCCCTGTACATCGCCGTCGTCACCGACACGGGACGCTTTCAGTACACGAACACGACGCCGAAGGCGCTCCGTCTCGCCGCGGAGCTCGTCGAGGCGGGCGCCGACGTCCACAAGATCTTCCAGGACGTCTACGAGAGCGTCCAGTTCGCGAAGCTGAAGCTCCTGGCGCGCGCGCTGGAGCGGGCGCAGATCTACGAAGGCGGCCGGCTCGTCGTCTCCTACCTGTTGCGCGACGACTTTGCCGAGGTCGGGGCGGCCGAGCCCTACTCCGAGGGGATCATCGACTACCTGCGCGCGGTCGAAGGCGCCGACATGGCGGCGCTCATCCGCGAGCCGCCGCGGGGCGACTCGCCCGCCCGCCGGGTCAGCCTGCGGGCCTCGACGGACGAGTTGGACGTCTCCGCGATCGCTCGCCTGTCGGGGGAGGGCGGCGGGCACCGGCAGGCGGCGGGCTTCTCCAGCGACCAGTCGATCGAGGAGATCACCGAGTTCATCCGCCGCGAGTTTGCGGCCGCGACGAATGGTTCCTAGGAGCAAGACTCCCAGCGGGCTCGTTCTCTACGACAAGCCCGCCGGGCCGTCATCGTTCGCAATCGTCCGCGACCTGCGCGACCGCACGGGCGCCCGGGCCGGCCACGCGGGCACGCTCGACCCCTTCGCGACCGGGCTCTTGCTCGTCCTGCTCGGCGCCTTCACGAAGGAGGCGCAGCGCTTCGTCGGCCTGACCAAGCGTTACGAGACGGCGGTCGACCTCTCGACGGTCACCTCGACAGGCGACCCCGAGGGCGAGGTAGTCGCCGAGCACGTGCCCCCGTCGGAGGGCGAGCTCCTCGTGCGGCTCGATGCGCTCCGCGGCGAGGTCGATCTGAAGATCCCGGCCGCCTCCGCGGTCAAGATCGGCGGCGAGCGCGCCTATAAGCTCCATCGCCGCGGCGTCGCCGTCGACATGCCGACGCGGCGCACGACCGTGCACGAGCTGGAGCTCCTCGACTACGACGGGCGCTTGGCAAAGCTCGAGGTCGAGGTGAGCTCAGGCGGTTATGTCCGCGCCGTCGCCGAGGCGCTGGGGGGCCACTGCGTGTCTCTGCGGCGCACCCAGGTCGGCCCGTTCGGTCTCGACGACGCCGATCCCGACCAAATCATCCCGCCGGAAGAGGCACTCGGCGTCCTCGAGCGATGAAGGTTGCGCGTGACCCCGGAGAGCTCGGTAGGGGCTCGCGGGCGGTCGCGCTCGGCACCTTCGACGGGGTGCACCTGGGGCACCGGCGCGTGATCGAGACCGCAATCGCGGCCGGGCCGGAGCCGACGGTGGTCACGTTCGACCCCCACCCGCGAACGGCGTTCGGCAACCGGGTCCAGTTGCTCTCCACGCTCGAGCGGCGGCTCGAGCTGCTGGCCGCGCTCGGAGTCGAGGCAACGCTCGTGGTCGATTTCACGCTCGATCTGGCGCGCCTGGAGCCGGAGGAGTTCGCGGAACAGGTGCTGCGGCCGATCGGCACGGAGGTCGTCGTCGCCGGGACCGACTTTCGCTTCGGCCACGGCCGCAGGGGCGATCTCGATCTCCTTGCCGGCCTCGGGTTCGACGTTCGCCCTGTGCCGCTGCTCGAGCACGTCTCTTCGAGCCGCATTCGCGAGCTCGTCGAGGCGGGCGACGTCGAGGCCGCGGCCCAGCTGCTGGGCCGGCCCGTCGAGGTCGAGGGCGTCGTCGTCACGGGCGAGGCTCGCGGCGGCACGCTCGGCTTTCCGACCGCGAACCTCGACGTCCGTCCGGAACTCGCCGTGCCGGGGAACGGAATCTACGCAGGCGCGGCGGCCGGCCATCGCGCCGCAGTGTCGATCGGTACGAATCCCCATTACGGCGGGCGTGAGCGACGCGTCGAAGCGTTTCTGCTCGACTTCTCGGGCGACCTCTACGGACGGCGGTTGCTGGTCGAGCTCTGGCAGCGGCTCCGCGACGAGCGCGCCTTCGCGGACGAGGGTGAGCTCATCGCCCAGATCGGGCGCGACGTCGAGGCGGCCAGGGCGGCGAAGCCTCCCGTGAAGACTTCGTAAGGCTCTGTCACGTCAGCGCAAGTTTCCGCAAGATGCGGAATCTATGTCGGCGTGAGCGGCAGGAGCAGAGGCGAGGGGCCGGGGGTTCTCGAAGTCGAGACCGTGCGATGCCTCTCGTGCGGCGTTCCATACGCCAAGCCGTCGAGCGGTGGGACGGTGCGCGCGAATCCGGGCTGTCCGGGATGTGGATATGTCGGCTGGGTCCTCGTCGAAAGCCTCACAGAGCTCGGGCGGCGCCACTTCGCCGAGGATCGCCCGCGGCTCCGTTCCGCGTGACCGCGCTCACGCCGCCGAAGTAGTGGTGGAGCCCGGGCCACTCGCGTACCTCGAAACCTGCCGCCTCGAGGGCTCCGATCGTCTCGGCGCCGAATCCGGGCTCGAGGTGGACGATCGACGCGACGGGATGGAGGCGAGGGCGATCGACCGCAGCCTGCGGCTCCAGTCCCTCGTCGAGGATTCCGGCGACGGACTGCAGCAGCGCACCCCGCAGTCTCGTGCCGCCGGCCGCGCCCGCCGCCAGGGCAACACCGCCGGCATCGAGCGCGATCGACGGCGCCATCATGCTCGCCATGCGCTCCCCCCGTTCCAGTGGCGCGACGAGGAGATCGGCCTCCCCGAGCATGCTGTTCAAGTGCAGATCGAGGCCGGGCAGGAAATCACCGGAGCCGAGACCGAGGCTCGTCGTCAGCACGCACGCGCTTCCCTCGGCGTCGATGACCGCGAAGTTGGTCGTCCCCGGTTGCCCAGGGAGCTTCTCGATGAGGGTCGCGACGAGTGCGAGCGCCCGTTCGGGCTCACTGCGCTCCCGTAACCTGGGCAGCGACGCGAGGGCGGCCGGGAAGTCCGAGAGGCCCGCCCGAGTTCGCACCTCGTAGCCCCGGAAGTCAATCCGCACCGGCTCCTTCCAGTGCGCCTCGTACGAGCGCAGGTCCTCGTCGGTGACGAGCCCGTCGCGCTCCTCCATGAGGTTGAGGAGCGCGCGGCCGATCGTCCCCTCGTACGCGCAGCGCGGGCCCTCGGCGGCGACCGCTTCGAGCGCCGCGCCGAGCCCCGGCTGGCGGAGCGGATCGCCCTCCCGCAGCAGGGTGCCGCCGGGCGAATAGATGCGCGCTCCCTCGTTCATCGTCATCACCGGGGCGAGCATCGCCAGGCACGAGGCATGGGCGGCGGGCATTGGCACGTCTCCTTTTGCCAAGCGCACGGCGGGCTCGACGAGCTGTGGCCAGGGGAGACGGCCGTGCTCGCTCCAGAGCGCGTCGAGCCCGGCGGAGACTCCAGGCACCCCGCAGGAGCCGATGCCGACGGCGTAGTGCACGAGCTCGGAGCCGAAGGGGACATCGAGCTCCACGAGGGCGACCTCGCGCCGCTCGCGCCCGAGGCCGGGCATGGCGACAAAGCAGTCCAGATTCGCCGTTCGCCCGGTCGCGGCGTCGAAGTAGATCGCGTGCCCGCCTCCGAGCAGCCCGGTCATCACCGTCTCGGCGACGCACGAGGCGAGACACGCGGCAACGGCGGCGTCGGCGGCGCTACCACCGGCCTCGAGGATCTCCGCACCGGCGTCTGCGGTCGCTGGATGACCGGCGGCCACGGCGCCTCTCATGCCCAGAGGGTAGAGGCAGACCCTATCCTTGGGTGGATGCGGGGAATCTGGCAGCTGGCGATCGCAAGCGCGGTCGTCGGTGCCGTGCTCGTCGTGAGCGGCTTCCTCCTCCTCGAGAGCGGCGGCAGCAGCAAGGGCTCCGAGAAGTCCCCGTCGGTGCCCGGCGCAACCACCACTTCCTACGGCAACGCGAACATCAAGGCGAAGACGCTCGGCGGCCCGTATCAGCGAACCGTCGTCGTCCGCGTGAAGAGCAAGCGCAGCGGCACCCCCCTGCATGACGCGAAGGTCACTATCCACGGCGAGATGACGAGTCCTCACGCGATGACGCTCTACAACAAGAAACTCGATGAGGTCGCTCGGGGCGAATACAAGGGGCCCTACACGCTGATCATGCCCGGCAACTGGAAGGTCGTGATCGTCGTCACGAGCAAGAAGGGCGACACTTCCACCTCCGCGCTCCCGGTGCGAGTCACCGGCTGATTTCCGCTACCCTGACCGGCGACCGCAGTCTCGGCCGCACGCGGACGCTTCCCGCGGCGGACTTGGAGTGCGGATTGTCACGAAGGAGGATCGTTTGACCTTGACGAAGGAAGCGAAGCTGGAGATCATCGGCCGCCACGGGCGGTCGAATGAAGACACGGGCTCGCCAGAAGTGCAGATCGCGCTGCTCACCCAGCGGATCAACGAGCTGACCGAGCACCTGAGGACGCACCCGAAGGACCACTACTCGCGGCGCGGCCTGCTCAAGCTCGTCGGCCGGCGCCGGCGGTTCCTGAACTACCTCCAGCGAAAGAACGTCGAGGGCTACCGAGAATTGATCAAGGAGCTAGGCCTAAGGCGCTAGTTCGCAGTCGCAGGAGGGTGGAAGTTTGAGCGAGCCCCGGAGAGACGAAGCCGGAGCTGACTCAAACCTCCACCTTCCACGGAAGATGGAGGACAGATGAGCACTATCACGCAAGAGACGATCGCCACGGTCTCAGTCGACGTCGGCGACCAGGAGATCACCTTCGAGACCGGCAAGCTGGCCAAGCAGGCCGACGGCGCCGTCGTCGTCAGCTCGGGCGACACGATGGTGTTGGCCACGGCCCAGGGGCGGATGGAACCGCGCGAGGGCGCGGACTTCTTCCCCCTCACGGTCGACGTCGAGGAGCGCATGTACGCGGCCGGGAAGATCCCCGGCGGTTTCTTCAAGCGCGAGGGGCGACCGACGGAGCGGGCGATCCTGACCGCGCGCATGATCGATCGCCCGATCAGGCCGCTGTGGCCTTCGGGCTACCGCAACGAGACGCAGGTGATCTGCACCGTGCTCTCGGCCGACCTGATCACGGCGCACGACATCCTCTGCATCAACGGCGCCTCCGCGGCGCTGATGATCTCGCCGATGCCGTTCCTCGGCCCTGTCGGGGCAGTGCGCATCGGGGAGATCGAGGGACGCTTCGTCGTCAACCCGACGCTTCCCGCGGTGCAGGAGGAGGCCACGCTCGACCTCGTCGTCGTCGGCACGAAGGACGCGCTGACGATGATCGAGGCCGGAGCCGAGGAAATCCCCGAGGAGAGGCTCCTCGAGGCCTTCGAGCTCGCTCACGGCGAGATCGTGAAGATCTGCGAGGCACAGGAAGACCTCCAGCGTCAGGCCGGTAAGGCCAAATGGCTCGATCCAGAGCTGACGGCCGAGCTCGAGTCACAGCACGGCGGCCGGATCCGCGAGCGGATCCAGGCCGAGGGTCTCCGCGAGGCGGGCGCAGTCGTCGAAGAGCTCCTGACCGAGCTCGCCGGCGAGATCGACATGAACTCAACCGAGGAGGACATCCTCAAGCAGATCCAGGTCCGGATGAGCTCGAACACCATCCTCGACAAGCAGCGCCTCGAAGCCGTCGAAGAGGCCGTGCGTCAGCAGTTCGAGAACGACCTCAAGGCGCTGACCGACTCCGAGGAGGACTCGAAAGAGCTCCGCTCGGCGAAACGCCAGCTGCTCTTCGACCGGATCATCGAGGGCGTCCAGCTCCCGTTTCCCGCCGGCCCGGCGACGGTCGAAGGGGATGAGCCTGCGGTCAAGGACTCGTTGACGAAGCAGTACATCAAGCGGGCTGCCGAGGCGATCTACAAGAAGCTCGTCCGGCAGAAGATCGCGGTCGAGAAGATCCGCCCTGACGGGCGCGGAGCCGAGGACATCCGGCCGATCTGGTGCGAAGTCGGCGTTGCGCCACGCACGCACGGCTCGGGGCTGTTCACCCGCGGCCAGACCCAGATCCTGTCGCTGCTCACGCTCGGCACTGCGAAGGAAGGGCAGCGAATCGACGACCTCTCGCTGGAGACGGATCGCCGGTTCATGCACCACTACAACTTCCCGCCCTACTCGGTCGGCGAGACCGGCTTCATGCGGGGGCCGAAGCGCCGCGACATCGGCCACGGGGCGCTCGCTCAGCGTGCGCTCGAGCCGATCATCCCGGGAGCTGAGGACTTCCCGTACACGATCCGGATCGTCTCCGAGACGCTCGAGTCGAACGGCTCCTCGTCGATGGGCTCGGTCTGCGGCTCGACCTTGGCGCTGATGGACGCGGGCGTGCCGATCAAGGCACCTGTCGGCGGTATTGCGATGGGCCTCGTCAAAGAGGGCGACGACCACGTCATCCTGACCGACATCCAGGGGGCCGAAGATCACCTCGGCGACATGGACTTCAAGGTCGCCGGCACCCGCGACGGCGTGACTGCCCTCCAGATGGACATCAAGATCACCGGCGTCACGCAGGAGATCATGCGGAATGCGCTCGAGCAGGCCAAGCAGGCGCGCGGGCTCATCCTCGACAAGATGGCGGAGGCTCTACCTGCTTCGCGGGAAGAGCTCGCAGCGCACGCACCTCGCATCTCGAGCGTCAAGATCGACCCGGAGCAGATCGGGCTCGTCATCGGCAAGGGCGGCGAGACGATCCGCTCGCTGGAAGCCGACTACGACGTTCAGATCGACATCGAGGAGGACGGCACGATCCTCATCTACGCGACCGAGGGCACGAAAGCCGAAGCTGCGATCGACGCGATCCAGTCGCTCACGAAGGAGCCTGAGGTGGGGGACACCTACACGGGCCGAGTCGTGAAGACGACCGACTTCGGCGCCTTCGTCGAGCTCAAGAAGGGCACGGACGGGCTGCTTCACGTCTCGAACGTGGGCCCTGGCCGCGTCGGTCACATCGAGGACGTGATCTCACGCGGCGACGTGCTCGACGTTGTCGTCCAGGAGGTCGACAAGGAGCGTGGCCGAATCGGCCTCAAGCTCGTCGCCAAGCACGAGAACGGCACCCTCGTGCAGCCCGACGAGCTGATCGAGCGGGCGAAGGATGCTCCGCCACGCGAGCGGTCGGAGCGGCCACCGAGGCGCGACGGCGGCGGCGGGCGCGGAGGCGACCGCGGCCGTGGTGGCGGCCGGGGCCGGGGGCCGCGGGGCGATCGAGAATAAGAGGCTCGTCGAGGCGCGGGCCAATGCACTTCTGATCGTCCCGGTTCGCGGGGCGCTCGCCCTCGGCGGGCTGGCCGCGGCGCGCGCGCTGGGCGTCTCTCCGGGCGCCGCTCTGGGGCTCTTCGCGTTCGGCACGGGGATCGTGCTCTTTCCGCTGCTGACCAGCCGGCGCCGGCGGCTTTTCTGGGCCGCCGTTGCCGAGGCGAAGCCGCTCGTGGAGGAGGCCCTAACCGAGAGCCGGCTGCGCACGACGATTCGAGCCGCCTACCCGAGCACGTTCGGGCTCACCATCCTGATGGCGATCGCGCTCGCGGCCGATCCCGAGCTGGCGGCGTTTCTCGCCGGCACCATCGCCGCACTCGGCCTGGGAGCGGCCATCCACGGCGCGGAGGTCGTGCTCTGGGAGCAAAGCCGCGGTCGGCGCCTGCTGCTCGGGCCGGACGACGTGTACGTGAAGTAGCGCGAGTACGATCTCGCCGTGCAGAAGTACATTCTGAGCGAGCTCGATTCGGGTCAGCGCGTGATCACGGAGCGGATTCCCAGCGTGCGCTCCGTCGCCCTCGGCTTCTGGATCGGCGCCGGCTCGCGCGACGAGACGCCGTCGAAGGCCGGCGTCACGCACTTCATCGAGCACCTGCTCTTCAAGGGCACGCGTTCGTACACGGCGCAGGACATCGCCGAGATCTTCGACGGCCTCGGCGGGGAGCTGAACGCGGCTACGTCACGCGAGCACACCGTCGTCTACGTGCGCGTCGCCGACCGCCACCTCGAGCAGGCGCTCGACGTCATGAGCGACATGGTCTATGCGCCGCTCTTTGCCGATCTCGACGCCGAGCGCGAGGTCGTGCTCGAGGAGATCGCGATGTACGAGGACACGCCGCACGAGCTCGTGCACGACCTCATGAGCCAGGCCATCTTCGGCGACCACCCGCTCGGGCGCCCTGTGATCGGCACGAGCGAGGTCATCTCTTCGGTCGGGCGCCGCGCGTTGACGAGCTACCACCACACGATGTATCGGGCCGGCAACGTCGTCGTTGCGGCGGCCGGCAACCTCCAGCACGACGACCTCGTCGCGCAGCTCGACCGCGCGCAGTCGAAGCAGGCGAACCCGCCCACCCGTGGGCCTCGCGTCCGCCCGCCGCTCGTCCGGCCGCCGCGGCCCGGAGTGCGCTTCCAGCGCAAGAAGACCGAGCAGTACCACGTCTGCATCGGCGCGCCGGGCATCGCCCGCTCCGACCGCCGTCGCTTCGCCGCTTCGCTGCTCGACGCCCTGCTCGGCGGGTCGGCCTCCTCGCGCCTCTTCCAGGAGATCCGCGAGAAGCGCGGCATGGCCTACGCCGTCTACACCTTCGCCTCGCAGTACACCGACACGGGACTCATCGGCTACTACGTTGGGACGCGCGCCGAGAACCTCGCGGAGTGCCTCGAGATCGCCAACGACGAGATCGCTGAAGTCGCCGAGGGCAGGCTCCGGAAGGGCGAGCTCGAGCGCGCGAAGGAGAATCTCAAGGGTCGGATCATGCTCTCGCTGGAGTCGACGTCGAACCAGATGAGCCGGCTCGGCAAGTCTCTGATCAGCGACACCGAGCTGCTATCGCTCGACCGGATCATCGCCGAGATCGACGCCGTCACCCCCGACGCGGTCGCCGAGCTGGCCGGCGTCCTGCTCGCGCCCGAGAAGCTCTCGGCGGCTGGAATCGGCGCGAGCGAGGAGCGCTTTCGCGACGCCGTGCGGCGGGTGAAGCCGGAGCTCGCCGCGCGGGCCGCCGCGTGAGCTTGCTCACGTTCCTGGGGCGCCGCTGGCAAAGGAGCCAAGCGCGCGGCGCACAGGATGGTACAAAGAAGTACGGACAAGCGCCGCGCGCGCTGGATCCTGCCGCCAGCGGCGTCAGCCCTTCGCGGAGCCCGGCTCCGCCGGGCGGGAGCGGAGGGCGGCCGGGGACGTGAGGCTCGCCCTCCTCGGTCACCGCGGAAAGGTCGGGCAAGTGCTCGGGCCTGCCCTGGAGGCGGCCGGGCACGAGGTGAAAGGGATCGGCCGCGACGACCTGATCGAGGTCGAGGGGCTCGATGCCGCGATTCATTTTACGCGCCCCGACGTCGCCTACGTCACGGTCCGGCGCTGCCTGGAACAGGGAGTCGCGAACGTCGTCGGCACGACCGGGCTCGGGGAGGAGGAGCTGGACGCCCTGGGCGAGCTCGCCCGCGAGCGGTCGGTGCAGCTCTTCGTGGCGCCGAACTTCGCGATCGGCGCTGTGCTGATGATGCGCTTCGCGTCCGAGGCGGCCCGCCTCCTGCCGCGCGCTGAGATCGTCGAGCTGCACGCGGAGACGAAGCTCGACGCTCCTTCCGGCACGGCGAAGGCGACCGCCGAGGGCATGGGCGGCGACGTGCCGATCCACTCCGTCCGCCTGCCCGGCCTCGTCGCCCACCAGGAGGTGCTGCTCTCGGAGACCGGGGAGGTTCTGACGATTCGCCACGACGCACTCTCGCGGGAGGCGTACGTACCGGGGGTGCTGCTCGCTCTCGAGCGCCTGCCGAGCCTGCCGGCCGGCCTGACCCTTGGCCTCGAGAGCCTCCTGAAGGGCTAACAGCGCGCTTGGGCTCGCGCAGGGCACTCGACCCGGCCCTGGAATAGGATTGACACGGTGCTCGGCGAGGTCCTGACCGCAATGGTGACGCCGTTCAAGGCCGACGGCTCCGTCGACGAGGACCGCTTTCGGGGCCTCGCCCGCCATCTGGTCGAGAACGGATCGGACGGCGTCGTCGTCACCGCCACCACCGGCGAGTCGCCGACGCTCAGCGACCAGGAAAAGATCGGGCTCTGGGAGGTGGCGGTCGAGGAGATTGGCGACCGGGCGACAGTGATCGCAAGCACCGGCACTTACGACACGCACCACTCCGTCGAGCTGACGAAGGCGGCGCACGGCGCGGGCGTCGACGGTTTCCTCGTCGTCACGCCGTACTACAACAAGCCGCCGCCGCGGGGGATCGTCGAGCACTTCAAGGCGATCGCCGCTGTGAGCGACAAGCCGATCGTCGTCTACAACATCCCACAGCGGGTCGTCGTCAACATCGAGCCGGAGACAATGATCGAGCTCGCCGAGATCCCGTCCGTACATGCGGTCAAGCAGGCGACGGAGGATCTCGACCAGGCACGGCGGATCGCGGCCGAGACCGATCTCGCGCTCTACGCGGGCAGCGACCATCTCCTGTACCCGTTTCTCGAACTCGGCGGCGTCGGCGGCGTCCTCGTCTACGCCCACCTCGTCGGGCCGCGCGTGAAGGAGATGATCCGGCTCTACCGCGAGGGCGACGCGGACGGGGCACGGGCGATCGACGAGGAGCTGAAGCCCGTCGTCGACGCGCTCGGGGTGACCATCAATCCGATCCCGGTCAAGGCTGCGCTCAACCTACTCGGGCACGAGGTGGGCGGCCTCCGGCTCCCGCTCGTCGAAGCGAACGACGACGAGCTGGCCCAGATCCGCTCAGGCCTCGAGCGTGCGGGCCTGACGACGCCGGCCCGCGTCTAACGCCCCAAGGTCGTTCTGCCCGGCCGAGAGGCGCCAAAACAAAACCGCATGGCACACTCGGAATCCGCGTGCCATGCGGCGGTCTTTATCGGGGGTTAGCCCCGGCTTACGGCCACTTGATGCTGCAAGGGAGAATCTGGATGGCCAACGCGAAGAGGCCGAGCTTGTAGAGCCAGTCATACCGCAGCATTGTGCTCCTTTGAAGATTTGAGTCTCGCTCAGCGGCGAGCCTCATCACAGTAAGGAGCCGGAACGGTGCCCGACCTCCCCCCGACGGGTGAAACTCCTCCCTCTGAAGGGTGAACTTCGCGTCACGGGCGTCGGCGTAGCCAGCAATACTCTCGGCCGTATGGATGTGCTCCGAATCATCCCGCTTGGCGGGCTCGGCGAGGTCGGCAAGAACCTGACCGTCTACGAGCTGGGGGACGAGATCGTCGTCGTGGACGCCGGTCTTGCTTTTCCCCGCGACGAGCACCTAGGCGTCGACCTCGTCCTCCCCGACTACACGTACCTGCGGGAACGCGCCGACCGCGTGCGCGCCGTTCTGCTCACGCACGCTCACGAGGACCACGTGGGCGGACTGCCGTATCTGATGCGCGAGGTGTCGGTACCGGAGGTCTGGGGAACGCGTCTGACCCTTGGCCTCGTCCAGCCCAAGCTCGACGAGCACGGATTGCTGCACGCGACCGAGCTGAAGGAAGCGCGACCCGAGGACGGTTCCTTCCAGGTCGGCTCCTTCAAGTTCGAGTACGTCCGCATGGCGCACTCGGTTCCGGACACGGCGGCGATCCTCATCGAGACACCCGGCGTCCGGGTCCTGCACACCGGCGACTACAAGCTCGACCACACGCCGGTCGACGGGCTCCGGACCGACGTCGGCAAGCTCGCGGAGATCGGGAACCGCGGCGTCGACCTTCTCCTGGGCGACTCGACAAATGCCGAACGTCCGGGCGTCACGGGCTCGGAACGCCTCGTCGGCGAGGCGTTCCGCCAGATCATCCCGGTGCGCGAGGGTCGCATCCTCATCGCATGTTTCGCCTCCAACGTCCACCGGATGCAGCAGGCGGTGGACGTGGCCATCGAGACCGGGCGCAAGGTGTGCGTCGTCGGGCGCTCGATGCGCAAGAACCTGAACATCGCTCGGAATCTCGGGTATCTCGAGGCTCCCGACGACACCTTCATCCGGCCGCCGGAGCTGGCGGAGCTTGCACCGCGCGAGGCTCTCGTCCTTTGCACGGGGAGTCAGGGTGAGCCGCTCTCGGCGCTGACGCGCATCGCCTACAACGACCACCCGGCCGTGAGCGTCGACCGCGGCGACACGGTGATCCTCTCTGCGAAGCCGGTACCCGGGAACGAGCTTCGCGTCCACGACACGATCAACCACCTCGCGAAGTCAGGCGCCGAGGTCCTCCACCAGGAGATCGCGAACGTGCACGTCTCGGGCCACGGCAACGCCGAGGAGCTGCGGACGGTGCTCGGCCTCGTCCGGCCGAAGGGGGTCATGCCCGTCCACGGCGAGTTCCGCATGCTCGCCGCCCACGCGCAGCTCGCGCGGGAGAGCGGCGTGCCGGCAGGTTCGATCGTCCTGGCCGAGAACGGAACGGTCGTCGAGCTCGACGAGCGCGGCCCCCGGATCGTCGACCGGGTCGAGACAGGAGTCACCTTCGTGGACGGTCTCGGGGTCGGCGACGTTCGCGACGTCGCCCTGCGAGACCGGCGGCATCTTTCGGAGCACGGCGTCGTCATCGTCGTCGCCACGGTCGGTTTGAACGGTGCCCGCGCGACCGGAGCGCCGGAGCTGATCGCTCGTGGGTTCGGAGAGACAGAGCCGCTCCTCGACGAGATGAGGGGGGAGGCGACACGGGTGCTCGCCGACTGCCTGGAGCAGGACGTCAGCGAGATCAAGCTCCTCCAGGAGCACCTGCACGATGCGCTCGCGCAACTCGTTTACGACAGAACGGGGAGGCGGCCCATGATTCTTCCCGTCATAGTGGAAGTATGAGCACGCTTCGCGCGGAACCCGGCTGGGCCGATCTTCTCGTCGATTACGCTCCGGACGGGACGACGGCGCAGCGGCTAGTCGGCCAGCTGCGTGCGTGTCAGGTCTCGGCGCTGGCGTTCTGCCGTCTGCTCGAACGCTGGGCGAGGGGAGAGGCCGAGCCGTCGACGCCGGGGGGTCGGGAGGCCGCGCTGGCGCGCGCGGCCGAGCGGGCCGAAACGGCGCTCGCCGGCCTCGAGGGCCCGCTGGGCCGCTATCTCCTCGAGCTGGAGGCCGACCGCGCCGAGGGGCGCTCCTGGTACGGCGAGCCCGGGCGCGCGGAGCTGGTCGAATGGCAGCCGGTGCTGAAGCGGGCGGGTGTCCAGGCGTCGCCGGTTCGAGTCGCGCAGGCCTATCTGGAGCTCGCGGTGCTGGTCCGCGCCCTCGAAGGGCTGGCCACCGCGGCCCGCATGCGTTCCGCACCGGAGCCGTCCGACCTCTGGGCCGGCCTCTTCGATTTGCGCGAGAACCTCCTCGGCCGCGCGGTCGAGGATCTCAAAGCACTCGCCGCCTAACGCCGCAAAGTCACACTTTGTGTTGCATCACTCGCGCCACGCGCGCGAGTTTCTTCTTCATCGTCGAGCCACTGTGCCGCGATGGGAACCGCTCCACGTCGACTACGTGATCGCCATGCGAGTACTCGACTCCTTCGGGATGCCGCATGCCGAGTTGTGGCCTCAATTACGGCCTGTTTCCGCGCGTCTGGGGATTCCCCGACCGAGCTACTGGCGCGTCCGCAGATTCGTGATCGCGGATCGTAGAAGGAAAGGCGAGAACATCGAGGCCCTGAACCGAGTCATGTGCGATCTCTTCGTCGGGCTTTCGCCGCTTCCGCGGTTGTGATGCAACACAAACGCTCTTCGGAGGGGTCGCGCTGCTCGCGTCGAACCTCGCGGCCATGGCGCGACGACGCAAGAAGCGCGCGGTCAGGCCTCGCGCGCCCGCGCGCGTGAGGAAGGCCAAGCGCGCCAAGAAGGCGCGCGGCCACCAGCACCCCGAGCTGGTCGGCCTCGTGCTGGCCGCGCTCGGGCTGTTCCTGGCCACCGTCGTCTACCTCGGGTGGAGCGGAGGCCGTGTCGGCGGTTGGCTGGCCGACGGCCTGGAGGCAATCATCGGCGGCGCCGTGTACGCGCTGCCGCTCGGCCTCGTTGTCGTCGGCTCCCTGATGCTGGCGCGAAGCGACCTCGTCGACGTGCGTCCCTTCCGTACCGGCGTCGCCGTCTCGACCTTCGGGCTCATGCTCACCCTCGGCGAGCACGGGGGTCATCTTGGCCGCGGCCTCGACGCCGTCTTCGGCACGCTCCTCGGGAGCACGGGCGCGGCCATCGCCGGTGGGACCGCGCTCGCGGCCGGAGCGCTCCTTCTAACCGGAGCCTCCGCCGGCGCGCTCCTACGGCGTGGCGCCACGGCAGCGCGCCGCTCGCTCGACCGGGCGATCCCTGAGGCCGCGGAGGAGCCTCCGGAGTTGATCTCGACGGCGAATGCCCGGCCGCCCCTCGTCGACGCCGCATCCGAGTACCCGGACGTCGTCGGCATGGCCGAGCCCGCTCCACTGATCCCGTTCCCCGAGCCGGACACGCAGGAATCCGCCGACCAGGAGAGCCTCTTCAACGCCTCCCCGGCCGTCCAGGACTACCGGCTGCCAGACCGCAGCCTTCTTCGTTCCTCCGGGACGAAGGGCAACGCCACCCCCGAAGCGAGCGGGCAGATCGCGCAGGCGCTCGTGCAAGCGCTCGCGGACTTCGGCGTCCAGGCCTCGGTCGTGGGCGAGATCACCGGCCCGCGCGTGACGCGCTACGAGCTCCAGCTCGCGGCCGGCACGAAGATGTCGAAGGTCGCGGCGCTCAAGGACGATCTCTCGTACGCCCTCGCGACGACGGAGATCCGGATCCTGGCGCCGATCCCGGGCAAGCAGGCGGTCGGCGTGGAGGTGCCCAACCTTTCGCCGAACCTCGTCACCCTCGGCGACATCTACGACGACCTGCCGCAAACAGCCAGCCCGCTTGCCGTCTGGCTGGGCAAGGACATCTCCGGCAACGCCGTCTGGACCGATCTCGCCCGTATGCCGCACATCCTCATCGCCGGGACGACCGGCTCCGGCAAGTCCGGCTGCATCAACACGATCCTCACCTCCGTGCTGCTGCGCGCGAACCCGGACGAGGTCCGCATGATCCTCATCGACCCCAAGCGGATCGAGCTCAGCTACTACGAGTCGATCCCGCACCTGCTCGCGCCGGTCGTCTCCAACCCGAAGGAGGCGACGGCGGTGCTCGCCAACGTCATCGCCGAGATGGAGCGACGCTACGAGCGCCTGAGCCAGGTTCGCGCGCGGAGCCTGCCCGAGGCGAACCGGGCCTTCCGCGAGCGCGGCGAGCCGCAGCTACCGTACCTGCTCGTCGTCATCGACGAGCTCGCCGACCTGATGATGATCTCGCCACAGGCGGTCGAGGATGCGGTCATCCGCCTGGCCCAGAAATCGCGCGCGGTGGGCATCCATCTCGTGCTCGCCACGCAGCGGCCCTCCGTCGACGTGATCACGGGCATGATCAAGGCGAACGTCCCGTCGCGGATCGCCTTCGCCGTCTCGAGCCAGACCGACTCGCGCGTGATCATCGACCAGGGTGGGGCGGAGAGCCTCCTGGGTCAGGGCGACATGCTGTTCAAGCCGCTCGGCACCTCGCGGCTCCAGCGCGTGCAGGGCGCTTACGTGAGCGAGGAGGAGATCGCCCTCGTCGTCGAGCAATGTCGCGGGCAGCGCGAGCAGGAGCTCGACTCGTCGCTGCTCGAGGCGCCGGAGCCCCCACCGGGCGAAGAGGATGCCGGCGACGACGAGTTCGATCCCGACGAGGACCCGTTGCTCGACCGCGCGATCGAGGTCGTCGTCCAGGCCCAGACCGCTTCCACATCACTCCTCCAGCGGCGCCTGCGGGTCGGCTACACGCGGGCTGGACGGCTGATCGACATGCTCGAGCGCCGTGGGATCATCTCCGGCTACGAGGGCTCGAAGCCACGGCGGGTGCTCGTCGACGAGGCACAGCTCGACCGAGTCCTGAGCTAGACCAGTGCGCTCTCGGTTAGCATCGGCACGCTGAAATCAACAGCGGGTCTGGAGGAGGATGTGGTGACTAGAAAGACATGGACGTGGCTCTCGGTCGCGCTGACGGCGCTGCTGCTCGCAGTGGGCGCCACCGCCTGCGGCGGCGACAACGGCGGAGGCGGCGGCGACAAGAAGAAGGTCGCCCTGGTGACCGACACGGGCGGTACCGACGACCGCGGCTTCAACCAGTTCTCGATCGCGGGGCTGAAGCGCGCCGAGAACGACTTCGGTCTGGAGACGCGCGTCTACGTCTCGAATTCTGCTGACGACTACAAGCCGAACCTGACGGCCGCTGCCGAGGACGGGAACGAGTTCGTGATCGCGGTCGGCTTCCTGCTCGGCCCGTCGACGATCGAGGTCGCGAAGCAGTTTCCGGACGTGAGCTTCGCCGGCGTCGACCACTTCTACGGCGGAGAAGGGTGCAAGGCGGGCGGCACGTGCGAAGAGCCGAATGCCGTCGGCATGGTCTACCCGACCGAGGAGTCCGGGTACGAGGCAGGCGTCGTTGCGGCGCTGATGACGAAGAGCGGCACCGTGTCGACGGTCGGCGGAAAGAAGATCCCGCCGGTCGACAACTGGATCGCAGGCTTCCAGCAGGCGGTCCACGACACGAAGCCCGGCGTCAAGCTGCTGAACGCCTACTCGCAGGACTTCGAGGACCTGGCGAAGTGCAAGGAGATCGCGCTCGATCAGATCAGTCGCGGCTCCGACGTCGTCTTCCAGGTGGCCGGGAAGTGCGGGCTCGGCGCCATCGACGCGGCCTGCGAGAAGGGCAAGATCGCGATCGGCGTCGACGTCGACCAGTCGTCGCAAGGCGACTGTGTGGTCACCAGCGCGCTGAAGCCGCTGGAGAGCTCGGTCTACGAGATCATCAAGGCCTACGACGAGGGCACCTTCAAGGGTGGCACGAACAACTTCTACGGCGTGGAGCAGCTTCCCGACGCGAAGCTGCTGACGAACTTCCATGGAGACGTGCCGCAGACCGTGAAGGATGCGGTCGTCAAGGCGGACAAGGACCTGAAGAGCGGGGCGATCGACCCGCCGGCTACGCTCGACAAGGTCAAGTAGGGAAGCGATCGGTACCGGGGGCGGGCGCTGCGGCCGCCCCCGTACGATCTGGGCCGCATGAGCGAGGCGCCTCTCCTCGAGCTGAAGGGGATCGTCAAACGCTTCCCCGGCGTCGTCGCCAACGACCACGTCGACTTCGACCTGCGTCGCGGCGAGGTGCACGCGCTGCTCGGCGAGAACGGGGCCGGCAAGTCGACGTTGATGAACGTCCTCTACGGCCTCTACCACCCCGACGAGGGCGAGATCCGGGTCAAGGGGGAGGCCGTCTCGATCCACTCGCCGAAGGACGCAATCGACCTCGGGATCGGGATGGTGCACCAGCACTTCATGCTGATCCCGGTCATGACCGTCGCCGAGAACATCGTCCTGGCGACGGAGCCCACGCGAGCGGGCATCCTCCTCGACTACGACGCCGCGGTCGCCCGCGTGGAGCGGATCGCGCGCACCTTCAAGTTCGTCATCGACCCCGGGGCGCGTGTCGAGAACATCGGCGTCGGCCAGCAGCAGCGCGTCGAGATCCTGAAGGCCCTCTACCGCGGCGCCGACGTGCTCATCCTCGACGAGCCAACGGCAGTGCTGACGCCGCAGGAGGCGAAGGAGCTGTTTGCGATCCTGCGCACCCTGACCCGCGAGGGCATGTCCGTCATCTTCATCAGCCACAAGCTGAACGAAGTGCTCGGGATCGCCGATCGGATCACGGTCCTCCGGCGCGGGAAGAGGATCGAAACCCTCGCCCGCGAGGGCGCGACCTCCGAGACGCTCGCGCGGTTGATGGTCGGCCGGGAGGTGCTCCTCAGGGTCGAGAAGAAACCGGCCGAGCCCGGCGAGCCGGTTCTGCGCGTCGACGGCCTGACCGTCCGGGACGACCGAGGTCTTGAGGCGGTTCGCGACGTGTCCTTCGAGGTACGGACCGGCGAGATCGTCGGGCTGGCCGGTGTGGACGGGAACGGCCAGACAGAGCTGATCGACGCGCTCACCGGCCTCCGCAAGCCGGCTGCAGGTCGCATCCGCGTAGGAGACGCGGACATCGCGGGTGCAAACGCGCGCCACGCGCTCGACGCCGGCGAGGGCCACATTCCGGAGGACCGGCAGGTGCGCGGGCTCGTGCTCGAGTTCAGCCTCGCAGAGAACCTGGCGCTGCACGACTACCGGCATCAGCCGGATTCGCGATTCGGCTGGCTGTTCCCGCGTCGACTCTTCAGCAGCGCGCGAAGCCTCCTGCGCGAGTTCGACGTGCGCGGCGGACAGCCGCAAACCCCCGCCTCGGCGTTGTCGGGCGGGAACCAGCAGAAGGTCGTTGTCGCACGCGAGGTGAGCCGCGACCCGCGGGTGCTCGTCGCCGCCCAACCGACCCGTGGGCTCGACGTCGGCGCCATCGAGTTCGTCCACCGGCGCCTGGTCGAGGAGCGCGACGAGGGGCGGGCTGTCCTTCTCGTCTCGTTGGAGCTCGACGAGATCCTCTCGCTCTCCGACCGCATCCTCGTCATCTACGAGGGGCGAATCGTGGGCGAGTACGGGCCGGACGTGACGGATGAGGAGCTGGGGATCGCGATGACGGGCGGTGCGCGGAAGGACGCGGCATGACCGAGCCTCTCGCTCCACAGGAGCAAGGAGGATTCTCGGGGCTTGGCGGGTTCTACGAGCGGGCGGGAGGCGTGATCGTTCCGATCGCTGCGGCGGCGGTCGCGTTCCTGATCGGAGGCCTCGTCGTTCTCATCACCGGCCACAACCCGCTGACCGCCTACCAGGCGATCTTCGAAGGCACGGGATTCAACTGGCCCTACCGCTTCCTGACCGGCCAGGACACCACGGAGGCCGCGCGCGATCTCCAGCAGACGCTCGTCGTGGCGACGCCGCTGATGCTGACCGCGCTTGCGGTCGCCTTCGCCTTCCGCTGCGGCCTCTTCAACATCGGCGGCCAGGGTCAGTACTGGCTTGGGTTCATCGGGGCGCTCTTGATCGGCACCCATCTGCACGGCCTCAACCGGCCCATGCACGTCGCCGTCGGCATCCTCGCAGGGATTGTCTTCGGAGCGCTCTGGGGCGGAATCGCGGGCCTACTGCGGGCGACGGTCGGAGCCCACGAGGTGATCACGACGATCATGCTCAACTGGATCGCGATCTTCGGCGGCCAATATCTCTTCGAGCTGAACGGGCCGCTCCAGGGGCCGATCGCCTCACTGCCACGCTCCGAGATAATCGACGACTCGGCGAAGCTGTGGAGCGTCTGGGGCGACTTCCAGCCGCTCCATGCCGGCATCTTCATCGCGCTCGCCGCGCTCGTCGTCTACTACGTCGTGCTCAACCGGACGACGCTTGGCTTCGAGGTGCGCGCGGTCGGCTTCAACCCGGAGGCGGCTCGGTATGGAGGGATGCCCGTGCGCCGCAGCTATTTCCTCGCCCTCGCCATCTCCGGCGGGTTCGCCGGGCTCGCCGGCGCGGTCAACGTGCTCGGCTTCAAGTACTCGGTCGACACGAGCGACTTCGGGAGCCAGGTCGGGTTCACGGGCATCGCCGTCGCGCTCCTCGGCCGCAACAAGGCGATCGGGATCTTCTTCGCCTCGCTGCTCTTCGCCGGCCTCCAGACCGGAACCTCCACGCGTCAGCTCGATCCCGATGTCTTCGATCCGGCGCTCGCCACCGACCTCGCGACGATGATCCAGGCGCTCGTCATCTTCTTTGTCGGCGCGGAGCTCCTGATCTTGTACGTCTGGCGCGCGCGCCGCCACGTGGGGATTCGGCCCCGCGCGCGCGAGGAGCCCGCCCTGTGATCGACGCGGCCCGCGAACGGCTCTTCGTGGTTGGCGGTCGGCTCGCAGACGCGCGTGGGCTCGGCACGCTCGGCGTCCTGTTCGGGCTGCTGGCGCTCTGGCTGACGCTGCCACCGTGGACGGTCCGTGACCTCGCGGTCCCGATCGCGGTGGGCTTCCTCGCTGCGGTGTGCGCGGTGGCCGCCTTTGCCCGAGGAGAGCGCAGCGCAGGAGCCTGGGCGCTTGCCGCCGCGGTCCTTGGAACCGGCGCGGCGCTCTGGGCCCAGGGAGTCGAGCGAGACACTCTCGAAGGCATTTTCACCGCGGGACTCCTCGCGTCCACGCTGCGGTTCGCGACCCCGCTGGCCTTCGCCGCGTGCGGCGGGATCTTCTCCGAGCGCTCGGGAGTCGTGAACATCGGTCTCGAAGGGATGATGCTGATGGGCGCCTTCTTCGCCGTCTGGGGCTCGATCTGGAGCGGATCCTGGGTAGTCGGCCTCCTGATGGCCATGCTCTTCGGCGGTCTCCTGGCGCTCGTGCACGCGTTCTTCTCGATTCACCTCCGGGCCGACCAGATCGTCAGCGGCTTCGCCGTCAACTTCCTCGCGCTCGGGCTCACGGGCTACCTGTTCAGCTCGGTGTATCCGGATGGAATTCCCACCGACCAGGTTTCCCGGGTGCCGAAGGTCGACCTCGGCTTCCTCGACGGCATCCCGGCCCTGGGCGATTTCCTCGCCGGGGTCTTCGGCGAACTGAACCTGCTTGTCTGGCTCATGTTCGTCGTCGTCATCCTCTCCTACCTCGTCCTCTTCAAGACTCCAATCGGGCTCCGAATCCGCTCTGTCGGCGAGCATCCGCGCGCAGCAGACACCGTCGGCATCTCCGTCTACCGAGTCCGGTACCTCGCCGTCGTGACCTCCGGCGTGCTCGCGGCACTGGGCGGAGCGTTCCTCTCGATCGGGTTCACCGGCACGTTCTCCGAGAACATGACGAGCGGGCGTGGCTTCATCGCGCTCGCGGCAGTCATTTTCGGCAAGTGGCGGCCCGGGTGGGCCTTCGTCGCAACGTTGCTCTTCGGCTTCGGTTTCGCGATCTCGATTCCGCTCCAGCGTGAGGCGGACATCTCGGCGAACATCATCTCGACGTTGCCGTATGTGCTGACCCTGATCGCCGTCGCCGGCCTCATCGGCCGCTCAATCCCCCCAGCCGCTGTTGGCCGTCCCTACGTCAAGCAGTAACGGAGGCCGGCCGCGGAACCGCGCGGCTCCGATCTCGGTCTTGCTGGGACTGCTCGGGCTCGCGGCGATTCCGGTCGCGGCCGCGATCACGGGCGCGCGCGACGATCTCCGGCTCGTGCACGCGGGCTTCGCCGTCCCCGTGACGGCGGCGCTCGCGATTTCCGCCATCCTGCTGTCTCGCCGCGCGCGGCGGCGGCTGGAACGGACGCTCGGCCGGGCGGGAGGCGCAAAGACGGCGCGGGCCGGCCAGATCCTCGGCTGGCTCGCGTTCTATGTCGCCCTCGTCGCGAGCATCTCCCTGGGTGTCTACGCGCTCGAGTACTTCGTCTTCGACTGATCCGCCGCGCAACTCCCACTAGACTCCCAGTCTCCCCGTGTTCGAAATCGGCAATAGCCTCCGCGAGGCTCGTCTGCGGCAGGGGCTCGATTTTCCGGAGATCGAGCAAGCGACGAAGATTCGCAGCAAGTACCTGCGCTCGCTCGAAGAAGAGCAGTTCGAGGTGCTTCCCGCCCAGACGTACGTCAAGGGCTTCCTCCGCTCGTACGCGGACTACCTCGGGCTCGACGGGCAGCTCTATGTCGACGAGTTCAACTCGCGCTACGTGCGCGGCGAGCTCGAAGAGGAGGAACAGCCCTTCCGGCCGACGGGCGGAAGCCTGGGCGGACGCTCGAGCTCGTTCCAGGGGAAGGCGGTCATGTTGACAGTGGCCGTGATCGCGGGCCTGACGGTCTTCGTCTTCGCGGCTTTCGAGAGGGGCGCCAATCCCACGTCTGACATCGTCCTGAACAACAATCCGCCCCCGCCTGCGAAAAGCCGTCACAAGCCGACGGCGCGGCTCGCCGTCTCCGGCGTAGGTGGAGGCGCGTACGTGGCGATCTACCTGGGATCGCGCACCAGCAAGCCGATCTACCAGGGCACGCTCGAGGGCGGGCGCCGGCATACGTTCCTCGGCAGGCATCTCTGGATCTACGTGTTCGCGCCGGCGAACCTGCGACTTCGGCTCAACGGGAAGGCCTGGGTGGTGCCCGGCCGCGGCCAGGGCTCGCGCCGCTGGCTCGAGGTGACGCCGAGGCGCATCTCGCTCGCTCCTCCTCTCGCTTGACCCCACAGCGGGCTGGGTTGGCGTTCGATGTGGTTCGACGGGTCGTTTCAGACGCATGCACGCGGAAGCAGGCAGGCTCGCGGGTAGAGCCCGCGGGCAGCGCAAGCGCAGCCGCGGCCCGAGCATGCTGAGGGCGGCGCCGCAAGCGTCGCCTCGCGCAGCGGTCGTCGTCACGGGCAGCGAGCTGATTCGAGGCGGGCGCCGTGACGAGAACGGCCCCTTTCTTGCCCACGAGCTGACCGTGCGCGGTCTCGAGCCAGTGCGGATCACGCTCGTCGGCGACGAGGCGGGAGCGCTCGAGGAAGCGCTCACAGAAGGGCTCGAGGCCGACCTGCTCGTCGTCTCGGGCGGGCTCGGCCCGACGCACGACGATCGCACCGTCGAGGTGCTGGCGCGCGCGGCGGGCCTCGAGGCGAACGTCGATTCCGAGCTCGAGCGTGAGATCGAGGCGGTCTCACGACGTATCGCCGAGCGGCTCGGTCGGCCTTACGCGGACTTCAAGGACGGGGTCAGGAAGCAGGCGACGATCCCGGACGGGGGCCGCGCGATCGGGATTGCCGGAACGGCGCCGGGCCTCGTCGTCGAGACTGGCAGGGCGGTTGCCATTGTCCTGCCGGGCCCGCCTCCCGAGCTGCGGCGCCTCTGGCAGGCCGCCCTCGAGGCCGGCCCGGTGCAGCGGGTGATCGCGCGCGCAGAACCGCAGCCACACCACATCCTGCGGTTCTACGGTGTCAATGAGTCGGCGGTTGCGAGCAAGCTGGCCGAAGCCGGAGGAGAGCCCGAAGGCTTACAGGTCACCGTGTGCGCGCACGACGGCGAGATCTGCGTCGAGCTCTTCGGCGACGCGGAGGCACTGGCGGGGCGGCTCCGCCGGGAGCTCGTGGAATACCTGTTCGCCGAGGATGACCGGGGGGTGGAGGAGCTCGTGCTCGAGGCCTCCCGTGCGCAGGGACTCTCCCTGGCCGTTGCGGAGTCCTGCACGGGCGGGCTCGTGGCCGCGCGCCTGACGTCGATCGCGGGCGCCAGCGATGTCTTTCGCGCAGGGCTCGTTGCCTACGACAACGACGTCAAGCTCGCTCAGCTCGGCGTCCCGGAAGCGACGCTCGCGGCCCACGGCGCTGTCTCGGCGGAGACTGCCGCCGCGATGGCGGCGGGCGTCCGTGAGTCGCTGGGCGCTGAGGTCGCGATCGCGACGACTGGTATCGCCGGCCCTGGAGGGGGAACGCCCGAGAAGCCCGTGGGACTCGTCTATCTGCACGCGGGCGGCCCTCGTGGAGAGCTGGCGAGGGAGTTGCAGCTCCCCGGCGATCGCGAGGCCGTTCGCCGCCGAGCGACGGCGGCCGCTCTTCATCTCTTGCGCGAGCTTCTGGCACGAAGCCGTCACAACTCCGGGTGACCTTCTCCGGTAGCGTCGAGGGTCATGAGCGGCTTCGGCTCTTTCTCGGCTTTGCTCTGCCTGCGACCACGGTGCGCGACGTCGCCCGCTGGCAGGACCAGACGCTCGGAGCGCCTGCAGGGGCGCGAATCGTCCCCGACGCGAACATGCATGTCACGATCGCCTTCCTCGGCTCTCGCCCGAGCGACGAGCTGGAGTCGATTGCCACGGTCCTGCGCGCCGCCGTCGAAGGAGTCGCTCCGCCTGTGCTCACTCCTGTTCGGTACCGGGAAACGCGGTCGGTGGGCATGCTCGTGTTCGACGACGAGGGAGGGCGGGCGGCCCGGATCGCGCAGGCTGCTCATGGGGGGTTGGAGCGGCTCGGGGTCTATGAGCCGGAGCGGCGGCCGTGGCTTCCGCACCTCACGGTCGTCCGCTTTCGTGAGCAACCCCGCCTCCGGCCTCCGATCCCGGAGCTCGGAGCGGTGACGTTGTCCGATGCGGCTGTTTACATATCGCGGCTGCGCCCCACAGGAGCGCAGTACGAAGTCGTGGAGTCGGTTCCACTAGGAGGTGGATGAGGTTGGATCGCGAGCAGTCACTCGACGTCGCCCTCGGCCAGATCGAGCGCCAATTCGGCAAGGGCTCGGTCATGCGCATGAACGACCACGCGCAGGTCGCCACGGGCGCGGTCTCGACGGGATCGCTGACACTCGACCTCGCCCTCGGAGTGGGGGGCCTGCCGCGCGGTCGGGTCGTCGAGGTCTTCGGGCCGGAGTCGTCGGGGAAGACGACCCTCGTCTACCACGTCATCGCCGAGGCTCAGCGCCGGGGCGGCATCTGCGCGTTCATCGACGCCGAGCATTCCATGGACCCGCAGTACTCACGGCGCATCGGCGTCAACATCGACGAGCTGCTCGTCTCGCAGCCCGACAACGGCGAGCAGGCGCTCGAGATTGCCGAGCTCCTGATCCGCTCGGGGGCGCTCGACGTCGTCGCGGTCGACTCGGTGGCCGCGCTGACGCCGAAGGCCGAGATCGAGGGCGAGATGGGCGACAGCCACGTCGGCCTCCAGGCGCGCCTGATGAGCCAGGCTCTCCGTAAGCTCGCAGGGACGCTGAACCGCACCGACACGATTTGCCTCTTCACGAACCAGTTGCGCGAGAAGATCGGCGTCATGTTCGGCTCGCCGGAAACGACACCCGGCGGGCGCGCGCTGAAGTTCTATTCCTCGGTCCGGCTCGACATCCGGCGGATCGAGACGCTCAAGGAAGGGGTCGAGGCGATCGGCAACCGGGTTCGGGTGAAGGTCGTGAAGAACAAGGTCGCGCCGCCGTTCAAGCAGGCCGAGTTCGACATCATCTACGGCTCCGGCGTCTCTTGGGAAGGAACTGTGCTGGAGGCCGGGATCGAGCGAAAGGTCGTCCAGAAGTCGGGCTCGTACTTCAGCTTTGACGAGGAGCGACTAGGACAGGGCCGGCAGAACGCCGCTGCCTTCCTGCGCGAGCATCCGGATGTCTCGGAGAAGATTCTTCAGCGCATCCAGGCCGAGCTCGGTGAAGGAGGCGTGGCCTCCGCCCGGCTGCTCCCGGTCGCAGCGGACATGGAGCCCAAGGCGGCGCCCGAGGAAGTTGCCGAGAAGGTCGCTGCGGCGACGAAGAGTTAGGGCGCGGCCACGCCGACGGTCACGGCGCTGCGGGCGCGTCCTCACGAGCGGGTCGAGGTCGCGCTCGAGGGCGAGCGGTGGCGCACCCTGCCGGCCCAAGTGATCCTGGCGTCAGGCCTGGGCGTGGGGGTGGAGCTCGACCGCGAACGGGCACGCCTGCTCAATCGAGAGCTGCGCCGGCACGAGGCGATGAGCAGAGCCGCACGGGCCCTGGCGCGCCGGGACTTGTCCGAGCGGGAGCTGGGTGACCGGTTGGAGCGCGCCCGAGTCGCTCCGGCCGCACGCAATGAGGCCGTCGCGCGACTCGCCGGCGCCGGGGTCGTCGACGACGAGCGGGTCGCCCGTCGGCGCGCCGAGCTGCTCGCGGAGCGCGGGTGCGGAGACGCGCTCATCCGGCACGACCTCGCGGGGCGCGGCATCGGCGAAGAGCTCGTCGAGGTCGCAGTGGCCGCCCTCGAGCCCGAGCAGGTCCGAGTGGCCACGATCCTGCGCGAGCGCGGGTCGAGCCCGAAGACCGCGCGCTACCTGGCCCGGAAAGGGTTCTCGGAGGACTCGATCGGAGACCCCGTTGCGGAGGATGCCCCTCCCGCTGTACGATGAGGGAGCATCACACGACACTTTTGCCTGCACAAGCGCAGTTTCCGACTCGGTTTCACCAACTGAAGCGACTGAAGAACGACATGGCGACAAAGAGACACGCTCGACGAAGAGGCTCGGCCGCAACGGTCTAGCCTGCGCTCGTGGCGGTCCGCAGTGGGCTGCCGTCGATTCGGAACTGACGCCGCGCCGGCATGGGTGCCGGGTGAGCCCGCCTCCAGGGGCGGACAAGTGACCCCAGCCGGGCCAGCCCGGCGCCACCCGAGGAGCGCGAATGCTCGTCATTCCGGCAGTCCTGATCAGCATCGTGGTCACGGGCGTGATCGTCTTCATCGGACTGAAGCTGCTCGGGGGCTCGAGCATGGCCGAGGCGCGGCACGAAGCGGAGACGATCCGGCGGGAAGCTGCGATCGAGGCGCGCGAGGAAGCGGTTCGCCTCCGCGGCGAGGTTGAGCGGGAGCTCGCCGAGCAGCGGGCGCGGGTGACGAAGATCGAAGAGCGGGCTCTCGGCCGTGAGGACGAGCTCGAGCGGCGCCAGAAGGAGCTCGACCGGCGCGATCAAGGGCTCGCCGACCGCGAGGAGCACGTAAAGGAGCTCCAGGAGGACTTGAAGACGGCGAAGCAGCGCGAGCTCGAGGAGCTCGAGCGGGTCGCCGGTATGACCGTCACCGAGGCGAAGGCGCGCCTGCTTGCGCAGTCTGAGGAGCTGATCCGGCACGACCTGGCGCGCCGCGTGCGGTTGCTCGACGAGGAAGCTCAGACCGAGGCGAAAAGGCGTGCACGAAATCTCGTCGCCGATGCTCTCCAGCGGGTCGCCGCCAGCCACGCTGCGGAAACCACCTCGTCGCTGATCGAGCTTCCGTCCGACGACATGAAGGGACGCATCATCGGGCGGGAGGGGCGAAACATCCGCACCCTCGAGCACCTAACGGGGGTGGATGTGATCGTCGACGACACGCCTCAGGCCGTCGTTCTCTCCTCGTTCGACCCGATCAGGCGCGAGATCGCGAAGATGACCCTGCTCAAGCTCGTCGAGGACGGGCGCATCCAGCCCGCCCGGATCGAGGAGATGTACTACCAGTCGAAGACGGAGATCGACGAGCACATCCAGCAGGCGGGCGAGCAGGCGGTCTTCGAGGCCAACTGCGGCGAGTTCAGCGAAGAGATCGTCAAGCTCCTCGGCCGCCTCAATTACCGGACGAGTTACGGCCAGAACGTGCTCAAGCACACGCTCGAGGTCGCTCATCTCGCAGGGCTGATGGCGACCGAGCTCGAAGCGCACGTCAAGACCGCGAAACGGGCGGCGATGCTGCATGACGTGGGCAAGGCGCTCACACACGAGATCGAGGGCTCGCACGCGCAGATCTCGACCCAGTACGCCAAGCGGTACGGCGAATCGCCGGGTGTCGTGCATGCAGTCGAGGCGCACCACTACGAGGTGCAGCCGCAGACAGTCGAGGCAGTGCTGCTGATCGCCGCCGACGCGATTTCAGGCGCTCGACCGGGAGCCCGGGGCGACAGCCTCGAGAACTACATCAAGCGGCTGGCGTCGCTCGAGGAGCTGGCGGCGAAGAAGCCGGGGGTGGAGAAGGTCTACGCCCTCCAGGCAGGGCGCGAGATCCGAGTGATCGTCAAGCCGACCGAGATCGACGACGACCAGGCAGCATTGCTCTCGCACGAGATCGCGCGCGACATCGAGCAGGAGCTCGAATACCCGGGCCAGATCAAGGTCACGGTCATCCGCGAGTCTCGCTCCACCGAATTCGCGAAATAGCTTCGCTCTTCTTCATGCGAGGATCGCTGGTTCTATCCAGGGGCTCCCCGTATCACACCCTGGCTTTTCAAGGGGGTTCCCGCTCCGTCGTGTCATCCCGTATCACGTCGGTGCTTCCCCGCACTGCCCGTACCCGCTCCCGAGCGTTTGCGGCTGCCTAGGGAGAGCCTGGCGGAATCGGTTGCCAGTCCGGGTGGCGCTCGGCTACAGCTGGGGTGCTCGTCAGCCTCCGATACCCGCCGCCGTCGGGCCGCATGAGGTAGAGGTCCCCGCGATTCTCCGCGACGATCGTCCTGCCGTCCGGCGACCAGGCAGGGAAGTAGAAGCTCGAGAAGGAGGTGAGGCGGCGGTTCCGGCGCCCGTCTGCGTCCATGGCACGCAAAGCAGTTCGGGCAGGTACCTGGCCACCCTGGCTCCGGTCGAACGCTGCGTAGACGAGCCTACTGCCGTCGGGCGACCATGCGGGTGTCGCATCGTCGAAGCGGCTGTGCGTCAGCCGCCGCTTCCGCGTGCCGTCGGCGTTCATGACGACGATCTCGCTGAAGCAGGTCGTGTAGTAGCGTCGTGCGCAATGGCGGTGGCTGGCGTACGCGATCTTGCGCCCGTCGGGCGACCATGCCGGTACCAGGTCCCACGCACGGGTTAGCCGTCGGCGGCCGGTTCCGTCAGCGTTGATCGCCGAGAGGCCCAACGGACTGCGGACACCACTGGTGAAGGCGATCTGGCGGCCATCCGGCGACCAGGCCGGTTGAAGCTCCGTTTGGGAGTCGTCAGTCAACTTGTGTGGGTTGGACCCATCCGCATCCGCGACATAGAGCTCGAAGTGGTCCGGGGACGTCTGGACGACGTACGCCAACCTGGTTCCGTCCGCCGACCACGCCGGCTGAAGCCCGCGGTCGATCAGGACGCGTGCCAAGGCGCCGTCGGCATCCACGAGTGCGATCTGGCCGTTGCCCTCGTATGCGATCGAGCCGTTTCGTCCAGGGAATGCGCCCGCTGGAACTCCGACCAAGAGACATCCAGCGACCGCGCCGACGACGACTCCTCTCATGCGATGCCCACGATCGCACGGATCCATGAAGGATTGGTTAGCCGCCGAGCGGGAGGCGCTCACCCGTACAGCGCCTTTCTGGCTGCCTCGTCCTAGCATCACGGGGTGGACGTGCGGCGGCTGATCGGACCGCTGGAGGAGCGGCAGTTCAGGCTCCTCTTCTTCGCCCGCGGGTTCTCGATGCTCGGAGACGGGCTCGTGCCGGTTGCGCTCGCGTTTGCCGTGCTGACGATCGAGCGCTCCGCGTCGGCGCTCGGGCTCGTGCTTGCTGCCGGCACCGTGCCCAGGGTCCTGCTTCTGCTCGCCGCAGGCGTCTGGGCAGACCGCTTACCCCGACATCAGGTGATGGTCGGCGCCGATCTGCTCCGGTTCGGCTCCCAGGGGCTCGCCGCCGCCCTCCTCATCGGTGGGGATGCCCAGGTCTGGCAGCTCGCTCTCCTGACCTTCGTTCATGGCACAGGAGCGGCTTTCTTCTTGCCGGCGTCCACGGGACTGATTCCGCAGACAGTGTCGCCTGGACGGCTGCAGCAGGCAAATGGGCTGCTCAGCCTCACAGAAAGCGGGTTCGCGATTCTCGGCCCGGTTGTCGCCGGTGTCCTCGTGGCCACGGTCGGCTCGGGCTGGGCCTTGGGTGCGGACGCGGCGACGTTTCTCATCAGCGCGATCTTTCTCTCGCAGCTACGCGTGCCGCGAATCGCGGAGCGCGCCCCGGCGAGCTTTCTCAACGAGCTGGGAGCCGGATGGCGCGAGTTCACGTCCCGGACTTGGTTGTGGGTGGACGGCCTCTTCTCAGCGGTTGGAAACCTCGCTGTGCTCGCCCCAATCTGGGCACTTGGCCCACTTGTCGCCGAACAATCCCTGGGCGGAGCACCGGCCTGGGCCGCGATCGTCACCGCGTTCGGGGTCGGCTCGGTACTCGCGGGCGCGTCCGCGCTTCGCTTCACACCGGAACGACCGCTCCTCGTCGGAGTCAGCGCCCTCGCCTTGCTTGCACTGCCTCCGGCCCTGCTTGCCGTGCCCGCGCCGACGCCCGTCATTGCCGCCGGTGCCTTTGCTGCGGGGTTCGGCCTGATCCTCTTCAACACGCTGTTTGAAACGACCGTTCAGCAGCACGTGCCTGCAGAAGCGCTCTCGCGCGTGTCTTCGATCGACTGGATGCTGAGCCTGGGCCTTTATCCAGTCGGCCTTGCGCTCGCGGGCTGGGTCGCGGGCCTGATCGGCGCCGGCGCGACTCTCACGATCTCGGCCGTCTGGGCGGTGCTCTCGGTCCTGGTCGTCCTCGCCGTGCCGAGCGTGCGCAATCTCCGCCGGCGCGATGGTCGACCCGAGGGCGACCCGGCTACGATTGAACCGCTTTGAAGCGGTATCACGTCACGACATTCGGCTGCCAGATGAACGCTCACGACTCCGAGCGCATCAAGGGCATGCTCGAGGAGATCGGGCTCGGGGAAGCCGCCTCGCAGGAAGAGGCGGACGTGATCGTCTTCAACACGTGCACGATCCGCGAGAAGCCGGATCAGCGGTTCGCCGCTCACCTCGGCAACGCCAAGATGCTGAAGCTGGCCGATCCCGAGAAAGTGATCGCCGTCGGCGGCTGCTATGCGGAGGCGCAGCGCGAGCGCCTCTTCGACCTCTATCCGTTCGTCGACGTGGCCTTCGGCCCAGGCTCGATCCCGCACCTCGCCGAGTGGCTCGGCACTGGGGGGCAGGCGCCCCGCAGCCGTTTCGGCACGGGCGAGACGCGCGCGTTCGCAGGCACGTTGCCGATGCACCGCGAGCGGCGCTTCCAGGCCTGGGTCCAGGTGTCGATGGGCTGCAACTCCGTCTGCTCGTACTGCATCGTCCCGGCGGTGCGCGGACGCGAGGTCAGCCGGCGACCCGGGGAGATCCTCTCCGAGGTGACGCGCCTCGCAGCAGACGGTGTGCGCGAGATCACGCTCCTCGGCCAGAACGTCAACTCCTGGGGCCGCGACCTTCTGCCGGACGTGAAGACGGAGTTCGGCGAGCTCCTCCGCGCCTGCGACGCGGTCGACGGCGTCGAGCGGATCCGCTTCACGAGCCCGCATCCGAAGGACTTCCGGCGCCAGGTGATCGCAGCGATGGCCGAGTGCGACGCCGTTTGCGAGCACGCGCACCTGCCGCTCCAATCGGGCTCGACCCGGATCCTGAAGGCGATGCGGCGCACGTACGGCCGCGACCGCTACCTGCGACTCGTCGACGACCTGCGCGCGGCGATCCCCGACCTCGCCCTGACGACCGACATCATCGTCGGCTTCCCCGGTGAGACCGACCGCGACTTCGAGGAGACAATCGAGGTCGTCGAGGAGGTCGGCTACGACGCCGCCTTCACGTTCGTCTTCTCGCCGCGCCAGGGGACGGAGGCCGCGACAATGCCGAACCAGGTTCCCGAGGAGGTCAAGCGAGAGCGGATCGAAGCCCTGGTCGAGGTCGTCCAGCGCATCGCGCACGAGCGGAACCAGCAGCGGGTCGGCCAGGTTGAGGAGGTCCTCGTCGAAGGGTCGAGCCGCACCGACTCCACGCTCCTTCGGGGCCGGACGCGCCGCAACATCACGGTCAACTTCGCAGGGACGACGGCTCCGGGCGAACTGGTCGACGTGAGGATCGAGAGCGCGACTTCGTCGACGCTCCGCGGCACCGAACTGGCCGCCGTTGCAGCGTAGTCGCGATCTGCACTGGGAGGGCTGTCTCAACGTCCGTGACCTCGGAGGTCACCGCACGGAAGACGGCGCCGAGACGCGCTTCGGCGCGGTCGTCCGCGCCGACAGCATGAGTCAGCTGACCGACGAGGGGTGGAGGGCAGCCGTCGACTACGGCATCAGCACGGTCATTGACCTGCGAGGAGATCACGAGCGTCAGGACGACCCCCCGGCCGAGCTGCCGGTCGAGGTGCAGCACGTCCCCTTCATGGAAGCCGATCAGAGTGGGTGGGACGAGATCATCGGAGAAGTCGAGGCGGCGGCAAACGCTGCCCCCGATATCGCAACGTCGACGCGGGACGTGTACCTGATCTTCCTCGAGCACTTCAAGCGGAACGCGGCCGCGGGGATCCGAGCCGTCGCGCATGCGCCGGAAGGCGGCGTCGCCGTGCATTGCGTCGGCGGCAAGGATCGCACCGGCCTGCTCACTGCGTTCCTCCTCTACCTGGCCGGCGTCGAAGTCGAGCAGATCGCCGCTGACTACGCGCTCAGCGAGGAGCGCCTCCGCCCGCGGCACGACGCGTGGTTCGCGGAGGCCGAAACGGACGCGGAGCGGGAGCGGCTGCAGCGCATCTCGCAAACCCCGGCCGAATCGATCGTCAGCGTGTTCGAAGAGCTGGAACGACGCCACGGCAGCGTCGAGGGGTATCTGCGCTCCGCCGGTCTGAACGACGAAGATCTCGAGCTCGCAAGAGCTCGTCTCCGTGCTTAGAGGCTCCAACACAATGAGCCTTGTGCCCCCGGGCCGCGCTGCTCGCCCCGAGGCGGCGTCCTCAGTCGCCCCAAGGCTAAACAGCCTTGAGGCTCCCTGCGTCCTTGCCTCGGAACGACCATCGCACCCCGGAGACGAAGCGTCATTATGTTGGAGCCTCTAGTTCAGGTCCTCGCGATCTTCGGGCCGACCGCGTCGGGGAAGACGGCGGTCGCCGAAGCGGTCGCACAACGGATCCCCGCAGAGCTCGTGTCCGCCGACTCGATGCAGGTCTATCGCGGCCTGCCGATCCTCACGAACCAGGCGCCGGCACGCCTGGTTGGGATCTGGCCGCTCGACCATGAAGCCTCGCTCGGCGAGTATCAGCTGCTGGCACACGCGGCAATCGATGAGATCCTCGCCTCCGACCGCACGCCGATCGTCGTCGGCGGCACCGGCCTCTACCTGCGGGCGGCGCTTGCCGACCTGAAGCTGCCGCCGGCGCCGGAGCCCGGGACACGCAAGCGCTGGGAGAGCCTGTACGACGGCGAGGGTGCGGAGCACGCTCACGCACTGCTCGCCGAGCTCGATCCGGAGGCGGCCGCGGCGGTGCATCCGAATGACCGCCGTCGGGTTGTGCGAGGGCTCGAGCTCGCCGGACGGCAGCGGGAACGCGATCGCCTCTGGGCGACCGAGACTCGTCATCCGACGCTGATCTTCGGGCTCGACGTGCCGAAGGAGGAGCTCGAACGGAGGATCGTCGAACGTACGCAGGCGATGTTTCGCGACGGCGTACGAAACGAGGTGCAGCAGGCCCTGGCAGAAACGCTCTCCGGCACAGCCCGCCACGCGCACGGCCTTGCTGACATCGCGGAGAACCCCGACGACGCGGCCGCAGTGGAGGCGCTCGCGGCCCGCACGCGGCGGTATGCGGCCTACCAACTAAAATGGATGCGACGGATTCCGGGCCTTGTTAGCCTGCCAGCGAACCGCCCCCCGGGCGAGATCGCCGATGCAATTCTCGAAGTGGCACGGGCTCGGCAACGACTACCTGCTGGTCGAGCGGGCTGAGCTTGCCTTCCCGCTGACGCCCGAGCGTGTTCAGAAGCTCTGCGACTACCACTTCGGCGTCGGCTCGGATGGCATCGTCGAGGTCACGTCGGCGAACGAGGATCGCCTTGACGTCGTGATCTGGAACCCCGACGGCTCGACCGCCGAGCTCTCCGGCAATGGAACACGGATCGCGGCACGCTGGCTCGCCCGCCGCAGCGGCGCGAAGACCGTGCGAATCTCGGTCGGGTCACGCGAGGTCGTCGCCAGCATGCGAGAGGGCAAGCAGGTCGAGATGGGCATGGGCCCAGTCGAGGTAGGGGAGCCCGAGACGATCGAGGTCGCCGGTGAGCAGGTCGAGCTCGTGCCGGTCTCGGTCGGAAACCCCCACGCAGTCATCCACCGCGCACCCGACCGCGACGAGCTCCTGCGCCTGGGGCCACTCGTCGAGCGCCACGAGCGTTTCCCCGAGCGGACGAACGTGCAGCTCGTCCGCGTGGACGGTCCACACGCCGTCAGCGTCGGTGTCTGGGAGCGCGGAGCGGGGGAGACCCTTTCGTCCGGGACGAGTGCCGTGGCGGTAGCGGGCGCCGCTGTCGCTCGCGCGTGGTGCGAGAGCCCGGTCACGGTTCATCTGGCCGGCGGCGATCTCGTCGTCACTCTCGACGACGCGCTGAACGCGAGCCTGGTCGGGCCGGCCGAGGAGATCTGCAGGCTCGAGTTGTCGGAGGAGCTCGAGCTGTGAAGTTCGCCAAGCGGCTCGACGGTGTTCCCCCGTACCTCTTCGCCGAGCTCGAGCGCAAGGTCGCCGAAGCGGAGCGCGCGGGTATCGATGTCATCAGTCTCGGGATCGGGGATCCGGACCTGCCAACGCCTCCCGAGGTGATCGAGGCACTCGCCGAGGCCGCCCGCGACCCGCGGACCCACCGCTACCCGACGAACCACGGCACGGACGAGTTCCGCGCTGCGGCGGCGGGCTTCTACCGAGACCGGTTCGGCGTCGAGCTCGAACCCGACGGCGAGCTGATCCCCGTGCTGGGTGGCAAGGAGGCCGTCGCGCACATCGCCCTGGCCTGCCTCGATCCCGGTGACGTCTGCCTCGCTCCCGACCCGGGGTACCCGCCGTACACGTCCGGCCCGGTCTTCGCCGGCGCAGACATCCATTACCTCCCGCTGCGAGCGGAGAACGATTTCCTGCCCGAACTCGGCGGCCCCTCCGGCACGAAGCTGCTCTACCTCAACTACCCGAACAATCCGACCGGGGCGACCGCGGAGCTCGACTTCTTCGAGCGCGCCGTCGCCTTCGCCCGCGAGCGCGACCTGGTCGTCGTCCACGACAACGCGTACTCCGAGGTCGCCTTCGACGGCTATCGGCCGCCGAGCTTCCTCCAGGCGCAGGGCGCGAAGGAGGTCGGCGTCGAGATCTTCTCGCTCTCGAAGGGCTGGAACATGACCGGCTGGCGCGCAGGGTTCGTCGCCGGCAACCCGGAGGTGGTCGAGGGTTACCGGCAGCTGAAGACGAATCTCGACTCGGGCATGTCCGAGGCCGTGCAGCACGCCGCCGCGGTCGCGCTCAAAGACGCCCGTGAGTTTCCGCGCGAGATCTCAGAGGTCTATGCGCGCCGTCGCGATCGGCTCGCCGAAGGATTGCGCGCGATCGGGCTCGACGTCCGGCCCCCGCGGGCGACGCCGTACTTCTGGGTCCGCGTGCCCGAGGGACACACCTCGGCCTCGTTCACCGAGCTCGTCCTCGAGCGCGCATCGGTGCTCGTCTCACCGGGTGACGCATACGGCCCGAATGGAGAGGGCTTCGTGCGGCTCTCGCTGACGGTTCCCGACTCGCGGCTCGAAGAGGCCGTCAACAGGCTGGAGTCGGTCGTCATACTTCAGTCGTGACACAGCGCCAGCCGGATCCCGCGCCGGGCGCGGAGCCTGAGCGGGGATTCATCGTTGCCGTGCTGGGCTCTGGGGTCGATTCGGACGAGGAGCTGGACGAGTTCCGGGAGCTCTCCCGCACGGCCGGGGTCGAGCCCGTGGCACAGATCGTCCAGCGGCGGGGGCGCCCTGATGAGCGCACCTACGTCGGCAAGGGGAAGCTTGTCGAGCTCGAACATGCTTTTGGCGACTCCGTTGCCGAGTCGCTGCTCGTCGACGGCGAGCTGACGCCGGCACAGCAGCGGCGGCTCGAGGACCGCCTCTCCGCCCGCGTCGTCGACCGCACGCAGCTGATCCTCGACATCTTCGCCCAGCACGCGATCAGCGCCGAGGGCAAGCTCCAGGTCGAGCTCGCGCAACTCGAATACAACCTGCCGCGGATGCGGGGGATGTGGCAGCACCTCGAGCGCCTCGGAGGCGGCGTCGGCACCCGCGGCCCCGGCGAGAGCCAGCTCGAGACCGACCGTCGCCTCGCGCGGCGACGGATCACCCTGCTCAAGCGTCGACTAATCGAGCTCAGCAAGCAGCGCGCGACCCGCCGCAAGTCACGTAAGCGCTCGCAGACCCCGACGGTGGCGCTCGCCGGCTATACGAACGTCGGCAAGTCGACGCTTCTGAATGCGCTCACGGGCGCCGCTGCGTCCGTCCACGACCGTCTCTTCGAGACGCTCGATCCCACGACCCGCGGCTTCGAATACGAGGGCCGCCGGTATCTCGTGACTGACACCGTCGGCTTCATTCGCCGGCTTCCGCACGAGCTCGTCGAGGGGTTCGCGGCGACGCTCGAGGAGACGCTCGCTGCCGATCTCGTGCTCCACGTCGTCGATGCCTCGGCGCCGGAAGAGCAACTGGAGGAGATGCTGGCGGCGGTCGAGGCGGTGCTCGCAGAGGTCGGCGCCGAGGAGTTGCCGGTTGAAGTCGTGCTGAACAAGATCGACCTCGCCGATCCGCTGAAGCGGCGCCGCCTCGCCAACCGCTTCCTCGGCGCGCCGCAGATCTCTGCGCGTACCGGCGCAGGGCTGGAAGACCTGCAGGCCGCGATCGCGCACCGGTTCGCGGAGCGCTTCGAAGCCGTCCGGCTGCTTCTGCCGTACGAGGACGGCGACAAGCTCGCGGAGCTTTACGAGCTCGGCGCACCGATCGACGAGCGTGCCGACCGGCCTGAGGGCGTCTTCGTCCGAGCCCGACTTACGCACGGCGACCTGCGGCGGTTCGCTCCATACCTCGTCTTGGAATCGGACGAGGCCTCAGAGGGCGGCGTCACGCCGTGACCGACTTGCCCCTCCGCCGACTACGCGACGACGCGGTCGTGCCGAGGCAGGCCTACCCGGGTGACGCGGGGCTCGACCTGGCCTCATGCGAGCGCGTCGAGCTCGGCCCCGGGGAGCGGGCCGTCGTGCCCACAGGCCTCGCCGTCGCAGTTCCGGATGGTTACGCCGGCTTCGTCCAGCCGCGCTCCGGGCTGGCCGCGGAGCACGGGCTCACGATCCTGAACACGCCCGGGCTGATCGACTCCGGCTATCGAGGCGAGCTGAAGGTCGTCCTCCACAACACCGATCGCACGACGCCGTTCGTCGTCGAGCCCGGCATGCGAATCGCCCAGCTCGTCGTGCTGCCGATCGCCGAGCTCGAGCTAGTGGAGGTCGAGGAGCTTCCGGAGACCGAGCGCGGCGTTCGTGGATTCGGTTCGTCGAGCCGTTCCGGTTGATATGAAGGGGTCGACCGGTCATTTCAGACGGGCGCGCGGCGAGGCGCCGCTCGCGGTGCCGCTTGGAGGCCGTGCGGGCTTTGCCCGCGTGGCCGTCCTCACCTGCCCGCACGCCCTGAAGTCGGCACTGCAAGCGGTGCCTCAGCTGTGAGCACGGAGCCACGCATTCGCGTCTCTGCGATCCTCCGCTGGGGCGGGCGAATTCTCCTCTGCCGGCACGAGAAAGATGGGCGCGCCTACTGGCTACTCCCGGGTGGCGGAGTGAACTCCGGCGAGAGCCTCGTCCGCGCGCTGCATCGCGAGCTCTCGGAAGAGGTGGGGATGACGGACGAGCTGCCGGTCGAAGGGCCGGTCGCGATCGTCGACTCGATCGCGCCGTCGAGGAGTTTCGCGGTGAAGCATGTGGTGCACATCATCTTCTCCGCGGATCTCGAGGGCCGCTCGCTCGAGGCTGTGACCTCAAAGGACGTAGCCGTCAGGGGCCATCGGCTGTTCGACGCCGGAGAGCTCGACGAGATCGTGCTTCATCCGCCTATCCAGCGCTTTCTCGCCCGCTGGCGGCCCGGAGACCCAGGGGTCTATCTCGGTCCGCTCTGGGCTCCCTAGGGTCTGTGAGCGGCTCGCAGGGCCTTTCTCGGCGCGATGTTGGGACAAAGACGTCTGAATATCCTCGGTAGGCTCGAAAGCGGGGGCGGGGGACCCCGGATGCTCTCGCGCGCGCCCGTCAACTAGTAGCGGCCGCCTCGGGCTCGCGCTCGGGCCGCGGAGACGAGGTGGGCTTCACGCTCGAGATCCTCGGGCAGCTCGGAGAGCTCCGGCGCTTCGCCCAGCGCGTGTAGCAGCGCCTGCGCGAGCAGCCAGTCCGCCAGCCAGGGGTTTCGGGGCAGCAAGGGGCCGTGGAGGTACGTGCCGATCGCCGTTCCGCTGCGGCAGCCCTCGAACCCGCTCGCGCCGTCGTTGCCGAAGCCGGCGACCACGCGGCCCAGGGGCTCTGCGCCCTTGTCCAGCCGCGTCATACCGGCATGGTTCTCGAAGCCGGCGAGGGTGTGCCTGACGCCGGGCTCGAGCTCGCACTCGAGCAGGCAGTCGCCGATCATCCGCCGCTCGCCGGCCACGGTGTGCAGCGGGAAGAGCCCGGCGCCGGGCAGCTCGGCGCCGCTCCGGTCGCGATAGAAGGCGCCGAGCAGTTGATAGCCACCGCAGACTGCGAGCAGGGCGGTTCCCTCGCCGACGGCTTCCCGAATCGCATCGCCCTTGGCCGCGAGATCCGGTGCGATCAGGGCCTGCTCCCGATCCTGACCGCCTCCGATGTACAGGAGGTCGTGGGCGCCGGGACGAAGCTCGTCGCCGAGCCCGATCGGCTCCACGTGCAGCCCGATACCGCGCCACCGCGCCCGGTTTGCGAAGACGGCGATGTTGCCGCGGTCGGCATAGATGTTCAGGTACTCCGGGTAGAGGTGTCCGACCCTGATTTGAATCACGCCGCTTGCTCCCAGTAGGGACGGACGAAGCCGCGTTCGGAGACGATCTCGCGCAGCGCGAGCATCGCCGTATAGGTCGGGAGGACGACGAGCTCTCCGCCCGCGGGAGTGAGCTCGAGCGCCCGGTCGAGCGCCCGCCCGAGGTCGGGGACGACTTCGATCGCCGTCTCCGCAAACCCACCGTATTTGCACCGCAAGGCCATTTCCGAGGCGCGCTCACCGGTCACAACTACCTGCTCGAGCCCTTCGAGCAGCGGCTCCCAGTCGACGTCCCAGATCCACGACACGTCTCTTCCGTCGGCGATCTCGTCGTTCAGCGCCAGGACGGCGAGCGTCGGTGGCCCGCCCGCGACGAGCGTGCGCACGGCCTCGTTCGCGCCGGCCGGGTTCTTCACCAGCAGGACGAGGAGCCTGCGGTCGCCGAGGTCGATCCGCTCGAAGCGCCCGAACGCGGCGGCGAAGCGCTCCAGCCCGGCGCCAACCTCCTCGAGCTCCGCGCCGAGGGCGAGGGCGAGCGTTGCCGCTGTGAGCGCGTTGTAGACGTTGTAGAGCCCCGGGACGCGAAGGCGGACGCGACGCTCACCGGCCGGTGCCGCCAGGGTGAAATCGACCCCGTCGAGACCCCGCAGCTCGACTTCCCGGGCAGCGACGTCGAGCGGCGGGCGGCCGTGGCCGCACGAGGAGCAGCGGTAATCGCCGAGGTGGCCGACGTAGGCGGCCCTGTATTCATACGGACGGCCGCAGACGAGGCACCATTTCGAGTCCGCAGCATGCGGGAGCTCCTTCATCGCATGCCGAGCGTCGTCGAGCCCGAAGACGAGCGCGCCGGTGCGCGCGCGCGAGAGGTCGCCGACCTGCGGATCGTCTCCGTTCACGATCAACGCGGCTTCGGACGGCAGCTCGCGCACCGCGGCGCGCCAGCGCTCGGCGACGAGCTCGAGCTCCCCGTAGCGGTCGAGCTGGTCGCGAAAGAGGTTTCCGAGGCACAGCGCGCGCGGCCGGGTTCGCCGCGCCACCTCGGGCAGCGCTGCCTCGTCGACCTCGAAGAGGCCGAGCTCGGCGCCTCGTGTGGCGAGCAAGGTCGAGGCCACTCCCGAGACGAGGTTGGCGCCGGAGTTGTTGTGCGCGAGGCGAAGGTGCGGGGACAGGATCTCGGCGGCCATCGCGGAGGTCGTCGTCTTGCCGTTCGTCGCCGAGATGAGGGCAGAGCCCAGCGGAAGGCGCTCAGCCAGCCGGTCTAGAGCGTCAGGGTCGAGAAACGAGAGCACTTTGCCCGGCACGGTCGTGCCGCCGCCTGCCCCGACGAGCCGCGAGGCCCGGGCAGCCGTGCGGGCGACCGCGATTCCCGCTGGTAGAGGGAGATGCAGTCTCACCGCCGCCAGCGTACCCCGACGGCGAAGGAGCCCGTCCGCGCCGGGCAAGAGTCGTGAATCCCTCGCGCGAGTGATCTTCGGCGGCACTACCCCAAAGGGTGATGAGTGGCGACAGGGCCAAACCTACGGTGCGTCCAGGTTTTCTGTGGACAACTGCGGCTTCGCGCTCAACTGCGCGGAAAGGGAGAGGGATGTCACCAAAATCAAGCGGCACTCACGGTGAAACTCGCTCGAGTGCACTCTGGGGGACCGGGAATCGCGGAGGAGAGTCGCGCGCCAATGCTCTGTGGGGTAAGAGCGGGCGAGGCGTCGCTTCGTTGCTGTTGGTCCTCCTCGTAGCCGTACTGGCCCCGCTTGCGGGCGCGGCGGAGCAGCACAACACGACCAAGGCAGGCCTTCCACCGACGTACATCGACCCGTACCTGCTCGCCAAGGCCGAGTTGTCACCACATGCCCTGTTGCCGGTGATCATCCAGAGCGCTCAGAGCACGGGCGACGCGAACGAGGCGTTCAACGCCGCGGAAGACCGGGACGGGACGAACCCCGGCGAAGGGGTAACCCGAAGGTTCCGTTTCATGAGCTCGATCGCTGTCACTCTCAAGGCGAGCAAGATCCCGTCACTTCTGCATCACCCGGGCCTGATCGTCACGCATGACGCGAAGATCAAGCTCGCTTCGACGCCGACGTCGAAGCAGGTCTGGCCGACGGCGGAAAACATCCGTCCGTTCTACGGCGATACCGACAAGTACCGAAGTCAGACACCGACGATCGCAATCGTCGATTCGGGCATCGAGAAGAACAGGGCCGATTTTGACTTCGGCACGCGCGTGATCAAGGAAGTCGTGATTACGAAGCTGGTCCCGAACTCACCGGGTGACGGCCGTGGGCATGGCACGTTCGTCGCCGGCATGGCCGCGGGCAGTGCTCCCGATATGGCCGGCGCGGCCCCGGGCGCAAAGCTCGTCTCGCTCGACGTCATGGACGACCACGGCATGGCGCGAACCAGTGACGTGATCGCGGCTGCCGACTGGATCTACCAGAACCGCCAGGCATACAACATCCGTGTCGTCAACCTCTCGCTCCATTCGACCACCCCGAGCAACTTCACGAAGGACCCCCTCGACAAGGCCGTCGAGAAGCTCTGGTTCAGCGGAGTGACCGTGGTCGTCGCGTCGGGGAACTATGGCCATGCCGACGGCCCGAGCGGCGTGCCGTTCGCTCCGGGTAACGACCCGTTCGTGATCACGGTCGGCGCAGTCGATCTCGAAGGCTCGCCGAGCGTCAGGCAGCACGACATCGCTGACTGGTCGGCTTACGGGTACACGAAGGACGGTTTCCGCAAGCCCGAGCTCGCGGCTGCCGGCCGGTACATGATCGGGCCGGTGCCGGCAACGGCAACTCTCCCGCTCGAGAAAGCCGATCACGTCGTCTCGCCTGGGTACATGCGTCTGTCGGGCACCTCGTTCGCGGCTCCGATCGTCGCGGGCGCTGCGGCCCAGATCCTGGCCCGGCATCCAACGTTTACGCCCGACCAGGTCAAGGGCGCGCTCATGCTGAGGGCCCGCTTCATCCCTGAGGCGCCCGTGGGCTCCGCCGGGGTGGGCGAACTGAACGCCGCGCGCGCGGCGGACGTGCTCCTCCCGCCGAACCCGAACCTCGGTCTGAACCTCTTCGTGGTCCCGGATCCGGCCGGCGGACCGGCCCCCGTCTTCAACGCAGCTAGCTGGTCGGACGCCGCAAGGAGCAACCCGGCATGGGACGCCGTTTCTTGGAGCGATGCCTCCTGGAGCGACGCTTCGTGGACGGATGTCTCCTGGTCAGACGTGTCTTGGAGCGACGTGACCTGGTCGGACGTCAGCTGGAGCGACGTACTGGCTGCGGCCGACGTCACGTGGGAAGATGCGGCGGAAGGCGACAACACCGTTCCCGCCCAGGACTACGTGATGACGCCTGAAGACGAAGCGGCTGCGGCGGCGGATCCAGATCTCGCGCCGCTTGCCCCACCGCCACCTCCGCTGCTTCCCTGATCCAGGGCGCCGGGGCCGGGCCTCTGAGCCCGCCCCGGCGTCACTCGGACGGGGGATGCCGTTACTCGGCACCGCACCTACGTTGAGAGACGGAATGAGCTCTTCCTCTGCGGCTCCTGAAAGGGACTAGGAGAGATCGGGAAAATGCGCCACGACCCTTTGATCGTGAGCGGGGCGTGAGCCCTGTGTCCACCGAGCTCGATTTCGGTGAAAGGCCCCGCCCGAGCCCGGCCGGCGGCCGGCGGCTCTCGTGGTCCGCCACGGTCTATCTCGTTGCCACGGCTGCGGCGGCGGGGGCGGCTGCGATCCCATTCCTCTCCCGGCTCCAGGACAAGCACCACGGAGTCGGTGTCTGGATGACCTTCCTGTTGCTCGCGGGCAGCGCCGCACTCGCGCAGGTCCTGCTCGTGAAGACGCCGACCAACCACTCCTACCACGCAACGAACGTCTTCCTCGTTCCAGCCGTCCTGCTCCTTCCGCCCGAGCTCGTGGTCCTGGTTGCCGTCTTGCAGCACATCCCCGCGTGGCTGAAGAACCGCACGACCTGGTACCGAGAGTCCTTCAACATCTGCAACTACGTATTGGCGACACTCGGGGCCTGGGGCGCCGCGAGGCTCGTCCTGCACGCCGACGCGTTGATCCCGGATGGAAACCTGCGGTTCGCGGTCGCCGGGCTCGTCTGCTCGCTCGTCCTCGTCGGGCTCAACCACGCCATGTTGGCGCCGATGTTGGTCATGGGGGAGGGGCACTCGATCCGCCAGTCCGGCCTTTTCTCCTACCACGGGCTCACGACCGAGCTCGTGCTCGCGGCGCTCGGCGTTGTGCTCGCGACTTTCTGGAACGCGAACCCGTGGCTGATTCCATTCGCGATCGCTCCGATCATCCTGATCCACCGCTCGCTGTCGGTGCCCCAACTCGAGGCCGAGGCGCGTGTCGACCCAAAAACGGGGCTCTTCAACGCGAGACACTTCGGATTGGCGCTGAACGAGGAGATCACGCGCGCCAAGCGCTTCGAGCGCCCGCTCGCGCTGATCATGGCCGACCTCGATCTCCTGCGCGACATCAACAACTCGTACGGGCACCTGGCCGGCGACGCGGTGCTGAAGGGGATCGCAGAGGTCTTCCGCAGGCATCTGCGCCATTACGACGTCCCGGCCCGCTTCGGCGGCGAGGAGTTCAGCATCCTGCTCCCGGAGACGACCGCCGAAGAGGCGTTCGAGATCGCCGAGCGCATCCGCAAGGAGGTTGCCGCGCGCGCCTTCGACGTCGAGACTTCGAGCCAGCCGATCCGGGCGACGATCTCGATCGGCGTCGCCGCTTTCCCGCGCGACGGCCAGGACGCAAACGAGCTCATCCACCAGGCGGATCTCGCCGTCTACCGCGCCAAGCTCCAGGGCCGAAACCGCGTTCTCGACGCGACCTCCGAGCCGCTCGCGGTTCCAGTCGACCGGAAACCGCGCCTGGTCGCCGTGCCGGAGGCGGTCGATCATCTCGCGCCGCTGCCACCGGCCGTCGAGCTGATTCCACCCGAGGAGCGGCGCCACCCACGGACGCACGCGATGCATGGCCCACGCTTCCTGTCGCTCTCGAGTCGCCTCGCCGCGCTCGTCGGGCTCGTCAGCGCCACCGGCATCGCGGCCGGGGTGCTCGGCATCCTGATCGGCTCCAGTCACGACGTGTTCGCGCTCGTGGCGCTCGTCGTGCTCGTGGGGCTCGGCCAGGCGCTCGCGATCGAGGTGGACGACGGCGGCTCGATCTCGGTCAGCGCAGTGGGCTCTCTGGCCGGCGCTGCGCTCTTCGGTCCGCGCGCCGCGCTCGTGCTCGCAGCGACGACGGCGATCGTGGAATGGAGTGCCCGGCGCTCGGAGATCCACCGAGTGCTCTTCAACATCGGCGCGCTTTCGCTCTCTTCGCTTGCGGCGGCCGCCGTGTTCACGGCCGGCTTCGAGGGAACCGCCGGCGAGTTCTTTACGGCCCTCGCAGGCCTCGGGGCAGGACTCGCGTACTTCGCGGTCAACACCGGCCTCCTCAGCGTCGCGATCGCGATGGAGGGTCACGAGCGCGTGTGGCGCGCGTGGCAGGAGCGGTTCGCTTGGCTCGCGCCGCACTGGATCGTGTACGGATTCGTCGGCGGCGTGATGGCGATCGCCTACCACGCAGCGGGTCTCTATGCACTCGCCGTGTTCGCCGTGCCCCTGCTCCTCATGCGCAAGACGCAGGAGGCGTATCTCCGGCACACGCAACGCAGCGCGCAGAAGCTTCGGGCCGCCGCTGAGACGATCCAGAGCCAGAACGTCTCGCTCGAGCAGGCCAACCGCCTACTCAAGGAGCGCTCGACCGCGGCGATGGAGAGCCTCTCGGCCACGGTCGACGCCCGCGACGCCTACACCGCCGGCCATTCACGGCGCGTGCAGCAGCTCGCCCTTGCCATCGGCCGCGAGCTCGGCCTCTCGCAGGCAGAGCTCGATCTCCTCGGCTACGCGGCCCTCTTCCACGACATCGGCAAGCTTGCCGTTCCCGACGCGATCCTCCTCAAGCCCGCGATCCTGACCGACGAGGAGTGGTCGCTCATGCAGCGCCACTCCGACGAGGGCGCCCGCATCATCGACCGCCTCGGGTTCCTCAACGACGCAGTCCCCGCGATTCGCCATCACCACGAGCGCTTCGACGGCACGGGCTACCCGGACGGCCTCTACGGGGAGGAGATCCCTCTCGGCGCCCGCATCATCCATGTCGCCGACGCGCTCGACTCGATGCTGACAACGCGGATCTACCGTGCGGCGCGCCCGGCCCTCGAGGCGATGGAAGAGCTGAAGCGCGCAGCGGGGACGCAGTTCTGCCCGCGCTGCGTGGGCGCGCTCGAGCGCGTCCTGCCGCCGGACATCCTCATGGACGAGACGGCCCGGCGCGACCTGCTCGCGGCCTCGTAGTCTATTTTCCTAGCACGACTTTGCAAACTCTCTATCCTGCTCTATTCTATTTGCTATGCCCCGGAAACCGGCGCCGCGAAGGCGCCGACTCGACGGCGCCGCCGAGGAGAGCGGGCGGGCTTTGCCTGCACGCCCGTCTTCACCGGCGCTGGCTCGCATCGATCCCAAGGCGCTCGCCGAGTTCCAGGCGGGGATCCGCAAGCGTTACTCGAACCATGAGATTCTCGAGCAGCTCCGCGGATCAGCGGAACGGCTCGGCCGCTCACCGACGATGCGCGAGTTCGAGCAAGACCCCGAGACGACGGTGCACCCGCAGACCGTCATCCAGCACTTCGGGAGCTGGAACGACGCCAAGCGGCGGGCGGGACTCGTCCCACGGCGCTTTGCCCGGCCCGACGAGCTCGTGCGCCAGCTCCGCGACCTCGGGGAGAGGCTCGGCCGCCCGCCGACCGCCAGGGACCTCGACGAGCACCGGGACTCGATGCCGTCGAAGTCGCTGTACTGGCACACCTTCGGCTCGCTGAAGAACGCGCTGCGGGAGGCCGGCTTCGACGTGCCCCTGGGGGAAGAGCGGCTCGACCGTGCGATCGAGCAAGGAGTGGCGCTTGCCCGCAAGCTGGGACGGCTCCCGAAGTTCGTCGATTGGGCGGAAGCACGCAGCCACGACCTGGAGCTGCTGAGCGAATGGCAGATCTACCGGATGCTCGAGCCCGGAGGCGGGGCCTGGGCCACCTTCCAGTTCCTCGTGCGCGAGCGGCTGCGCGAGGATGGTGTGGAGGTGTCGCCGGAGGGCCGGCTCAGTAGGACGCGACAATCGCCGCGAGGCGGCGCAGACAAACCGCGCCCTCGTTCGGCGCCCGGACGGCGGGTAGCGGGGTCTCCTCGAAAGCGCGATCCGGCGTAAACCGCTCGGCCGCGGAGGGCTTGCCGTCCACGAGCGAGAGGAGGATGCCCTCAGGCAGCTCGCGCTTCCGAAGCCGGAGCCCGAGGTAACGCTCGACCACCTCGAGCGCGCCTTTTGTGGAAGCGAAGAAGGCCTCCCGCCGGCTCTCACCCAGCCAAACCGGTCGTCCGACTCCGCGTGCCACGAAGATCTCGTCCGGCCGCCGGTCGTCGAACCACGCGGCCGCCATCGAGCCCCGAAGCTCCTCGAGGACCGCTGCGTTAGGGCCCTGGGCATCGATCAGGGCGAAGATCGCCTCGGAGTCGACGGTCATTCTCGGCTGCTCCCGCTCGAAGCCATGGCGGTCGAAGAGCTCCTCGTCGTTGACGATGATCCCGTTGTGCACGCCTTTGACGGCGCCGTGGCGGACGGGGTGGTTGTTGGCCTCGATGCGAGGGTGCCCCTTTGTGTAGTCGCGCACGTGGATGAGCGCCTGAGTGGCGTCGGTGGGAATCGAGACCCGCTCCAGGACCGCGCTTGCGCCTGTGCGCTGCTTGTGCACCAAGAGCGACTCGCCGCTCCCGCGGTATGCATAGCCGACTGCATCGGCGCCGCGCTCAGCGATCCCCGCGAGCAGGGCCTGCGCCGCGAGCGTCCGGTCGATCCGGCTCGCGCGGTGAAGGCTGTATCCAGCGATTCCGCACATAAGGCGATGCTAGAAGCCGCACTGGACGACCTTGTCCTCGGGCCCAGCAGACTCCTGTACTTACTTCGACGTCGAGGCGGCGAGTCAGTTAGAGCGCAACCTCCCTCGATCGAGGGTACTCGTCTAAGCCACCCCGCTCGGGCACCCGATACAGCGCTCGATGGCCCGGCCGCTTCCGCAGCAACCGCCAGAACCAGACGCGTCCAACGAGCCGAAGCTCGAGGTCGTCCCGGATCCTGCTCGTCTCGACGAGCCCGTCGAGGCGGAGGAGAAGGACCCCTACGACGCGACCCCGACTGCGACGCAGGATCCGCTGAAGCTCTACGTTCGCCAGATCGGCGACGGCCCGCTGCTGACTCCGCTCGAGGAGCGGGAGCTGGCGCGGCTCAAGGACGAAGGCGACGAGGCGGCCAAGCGTCGGCTGATCGAGTGCAACCTGCGGCTTGTGATGTCGATCACACGGAACTACACGAAGGCCGGCGTCCCGCTGCTCGACCTGATCCAGGAGGGCAACCTCGGGCTCATTCGCGCCGTTGAGAAGTTCGACTACAAGCTCGGCTTCAAGCTCTCGACCTACGCCACCTGGTGGATTCGCCAGGCGGTCACGCGTGCTCTCGCCGACCAGGGGCGCACGATCCGTCTGCCGGTGCACGTCGCCGAGCAGACGAGGAAGGTGCTCCGGGCCCGCCGGATCCTCGCGCAGACGCTGAACCGCGACCCGCTGATTCCCGAGATCGCGAAGGAGAGCGGCTTCCCAGCGGAGAGGGTGCAGGAATTGCTCGAGCTCATCGAGGATCCGGTCAGCCTCGAGACTCCGGTGGGGGACGGAGAGAGCATCTACGGAGATCTGATCGAGGACACGAAGTCGGACCAGCCGGACGCGGCGACCGCGAAGCTACTGCGATCGCGCGAGCTCGCCGGTGCCCTTCGGCGGCTGAACCCGCGCATGCGCCGCGTGCTGGCGCTGCGGTTCGGTCTCGACGGCGAGACGCCGCAGACGCTCGAGCAGGTCGGCATCGGCCTCGGCATCACCCGCGAGCGGGTGCGCCAGCTCGAGGCGCGCGCCCTACGGGAGCTGCGAAACGCGGCCCCTGGGCTGCAGCTCTACCTCGAAAACGAGTGAGCCGGCGCAAGAAGCGCCTGATGGCTCAGATCGGGCCGTTCGTGGATGAGTACGGTCGTCGCAAGCGTCCCGGGAAGAGCGAACCGAACGACCGCCAATACGACCGGGAAATCGAGAAGCTGGTCAAGCGAATGGATCCACGTGAACTCGATTCTCTCTTGCGCGACGGTGATGACGAAACCTGAGCCGGACTAGCCGCTTGCCGAGTGTTTACTCGTTGAACGTGAACTGATCGTCGCGGAGGCGGGCTTTGCCCGAATCCGCTCGCAAGCGCCGGCTTCGGAGATCAATTTGAAGAAAGTCGTCATGGCGCGCGCAGCGCGCCGGACTTTCTTCAACTTAGCCGGCGACTGATTCCATCTCGCGCAGCTTGGAGAGGCGCCGCAGGGCGTGGACTTCGATCTGGCGGACGCGTTCTCGCGTCAGGCCGAGGGTGCGGCCGATCTCTTCCAGCGTCTTCGGCTCCGAGTCGGCGAGCCCGTAACGGAGGGCGATCACCTTCCGTTCGCGCTCCGAGAGGGCGGCGAGGCCGCGGGTGAGTGCCTGGCTGCGCAGAGTGATCTCGACCTCGTCTTCCGGAGAGGGGCCGTCGCCGGCGACGAAGTCACCGAAGACCGCGTCCTCCTGCTCGCCGACCGGCTGGTCGAGGCTCGTCGACGCGCGCGCAGCCGCCCGTACCTCGCGGGCCTGCTCGACCGGCAGGCTCGCTTCCTCGGCGATCTCAGCCAAAGTCGGCTCGCGCCCGAGCTGCGTCCAGAGCAGGCGTTCCGCCTTGTTCATCTTCTGCAGGCGCTCGACGATGTGCACCGGCATCCGAATCGTGCGCGCCTTGTCGGCAAGTGCGCGGGCGACCGCCTGGCGAATCCACCAGGTCGCGTACGTCGAGAACTTGTAGCCGCGGCGCCAGTCGAACTTCTCCACTGCGCGGATGAGCCCGAGCGTGCCCTCCTGGATCAGGTCGAGGAACGGCAGGCCTTGGTTGCGATAGTTCTTCGCGATCGAGACGACGAGACGCAGGTTCGACTGGATCATCCTCTGCTTCGCTTCCGGGTCGCCGCGCTCGATCCGCTTCGACAGCTCGACCTCCTGCGCTGCGGTCAGCAGGGCATGCCGCCCGGCCTCGCGCAGGAAAAGCTGGAGCGCATCGGTGGTCGTCTCGTAAACCACCGGCTGCGGAGGAGGCTGCTGCTCGCGCTCGTCCTCGACGATGTCGATTCCCCGTTGCTCGAGCTCGCGGTGGAGCGCTTCGGCCTCCAGCGGGTTGAGCTCGTGCGCCTCGAGGAGCTCCGTGACCTCGGACGCGCGAACGGAGCCCGCCTGCTCGGCAGCTTCGATGACCAGGCGAACGTCCTCGGCCGCGAGGACGTGGTCGATTTCTGCGGTCATGCGTGTAGTTCAGTGATTACCTGGGCGGGGCTCAGATCAAACACCTTAGCTCGCGGAAGGGTCGCGGTTCCAGCCCCCGATCCCAATGCACGGTAACGCGCGTTATGTCAAGTTCGAGCAAATGGCCCGATTCGGGCCCACTCCTCCCCAGGATTGTCCACAGAAGCCTCTTCGTAATGTGGAAAATGTTGAAAACTGAATTTTTTGCAAATTGCGGCGAGAGCGTTTCGGCAGGGCTTGAACGGCCCTCTCCGTCCGTCTACTGTCCCTCTTGCGCCGAGCACGGAGCGCGAGTAGGTTGAAGCCCAGCCGGGCGACTGTAGGCGGAAGCCGAAAGTTGCTTGGCAGGGTGGACGAAAGCGAAACCGGCTCGGCGAGTTTTTTTTGGTCCCGCGCGGAGCGCGTGTCCGTGAAGCGGACCAGTGGAGGGGGTTTTGGGGGAACCGGGAGGTTCCCCCATTAGAATCGCGGCCGATGACGTTCCACGCTCGCCCGCCGAGTATTGACAAGGGAGTCGTCGCCTTCCTCTGGGCGTTCGGCTTCTTCCTCTACCTCTGGCTTGGGATGATGGCCGTCGGCGTCGGCAAGGGGACGTCCTTCATCCTCGCTGCCGTTGCCGGGGGAGCGATCTTCCTCTACGTCCGGATCTACGGCGAAGACCGGCCGGCGGGGCGCGCCTAGGGCGGCTCCGTAATGAGCTCGGCTTGGATCGACCGGTCATTGCAGACGGACGCGCGGGGAACCCGCGCGTCCTGATGGTCGGCACCGCTAGCGGTGCCTAGACGACGCGTGGGCGCGTGCTGTGGTCGCCTGCGAGGGCTGTCATCAACAGGCGTGCGAGCTCTTCGCCGATCGCCTGGCGCAGCCGGATAACGGCGGTCGGGCGACCGTGCTCGATGCTGTTCAGGCGGGCGCAGTGCTCGAGGATGAGAGCGAGTCCGCGGCTTGTTGGCGGGGCGGCGGCGGTCATTACCCGCATTATCGGCGGAGGCCTCTCGGCTGGCGATCCCTCCCCGGAGTGAGCACCGCCGCCCGAACCTGTCGCGGCCTGTGCGAACCTGCCTATTCCTTCGGCGGGCCTCCGCTGCGCGGCGCGGGCTCCGGCTCCATCGGCGCCCCGCCCTCGCGGATGTGAACGCGCCGATCGTCTTCAGATCCGTCTCCGGAGCCGTTTCCGGAGTCAGCCGCCTCGCGCTGTTTCGCGGCCCCTGCCGCGGGCACGCCGTGCGTGCGCGCGACGCGAGGCCCGGTGGTGTCGAACGTGAAGCCGAAGACGAGCCCGATCCCGAAGGCGATCGCCGGGAACATCGTCTTCAGGTCTCCGACGAAGCCGTCGACTCCGATGTCGTCGGACCAGTTGCGCACATGTCGCCCGAGCCAGTCCGAGCCGGGCTCGCCGGCCGCCAACACCCAGCCGCCGAGGATCAGAGCGGGCAGGAAGGCGATGAGGAAGACCTTGCCGGAGATTCTTGGCCACCCCCACTTCGTCCAGCCGCCGAGCAGCTGGGAGAGGGCCATCGTCACACCGGCTGCGGCGACCAAGCCAATCGTGGCCCAGTACTCGCCGCTCGTCGCCTCGCCGCTGCCGGGCAGAACCTGCGTGCCGAGCCAAAGAAGCAAGCCAGCGGCCAGGACGCCGATCAGAGTTGTCGCTGCTCTCGTCAATCCGTACACGGAACCACCTCCGCCCCGGTCCTTGCCCGGATACGGCGTTTTTCAGTCGAGCAAGCGGCGGGCGTCGAAGCCGCCCGAGTCCAGCTCTGCCCTGAACTCGTCAACCATCAGCTCCGCGTCGGCCGGAAAGACGTGAGGAACGACGCCGATCTCGCGATCGTTGTGGAACGGAAGGTCGACGTGCTCGTGCGAGACGAGGTTGACCGAGACTCGGCCGCAGCTGGGACAGCGGACGGCGAGCCCGAGCGAGTCGTCACCGGGGGCGAGCAGGAAGAAGGACGACGGGAAGACGGGCCTGGGCCGATCTTCCGGGTAGCAGTAAAAGCTCCACGGCCAGTCGCCCGCCTGGATGCGCCGAACCGCTAGGTCGGAGAGCTCGGCCGCCGTCTCCTCGAAGCGCGCCGTCATCAGGTTGAGGAAACGCTCCTCGCTCAGGCCGAGCGGCGCCCAGTCGAGCTCCGCGTCGGAGACGAGCCCGGGGTGCTCCTCCCCACACTGGCAATCGAAGAGCACGCGGAAGACGGCTGGATGCGCAGGCCCCGGCAGGCGGTCGAGGATGCGGAAAGCCGACAGGCTGACTCGCGTCTCGCCCCGCGCGGGGCAGGCGAAGGTGTAGCGCGTTGTGAGCGCGTCATACATGCCTCTCTACACGTTGTAATCGGCTCGCCGGACGTCGTTACTTAGTAATGAATGAGTGAAAAGACGTCGTAGTCGGCGATTTTCTCGCGGCCGTGCAGGAAGTCGAGCTCGATGATGAACTGGATCCCGACGACCTGACTCCCGAGTTGCTCGACGAGCTCGGCCATCGCCTTCGACGTCCCACCGGTGGCGAGAACATCGTCGTGGATGAGCGCGCGTGTGCCGCCCGCGAAGGCGTCGGCCTGGAGCTCGAGTGAGTTCTTGCCGTACTCGAGCGCGTACTCGACGCTGATGGTCTCCAGCGGGAGCTTGCCGGGTCGGCGGGCCGGCACGAACCCACAGCCGAGCTTGTAGGCGATGGCGGAGCCGATGAAGAAACCCCGCGCCTCACCTCCGATGACGATGTCCGGGTTTCGCTCCTCGGCCCAGTCGCCGAGGAGATCAATGGTCTCCTTGAGCGCGTCCGGATCCGCGAGCAGCGGCATGATGTCCTTGAAGACGACGCCTTTTTCCGGCCAGTCCGGGACGTCCCGGATCTTGCTCTTCAGCCTGTCGACGCCCGTGACGGCCATCACTGCGACGCGAGCTGTCGGAGCGCTCGCCAGAAGAGCAGCTGGGAGAGCTCCTGACCGAGCTCGGCCAGCGAGCGGAGGTCTTCGAGCGCGGCCTGACGGCGCTCGAGGCTCCGCGACTGCAACGCGGGCCCAAGGAGTTGCTCGAGCAACGCCGCCTGCCGGTCGGCCGCGGTCCGAAAGGCGCGAAGGTTGCGCGGCGCGATGCCGAAGCCTGCAAGCTGGGCGCAGGCGGCCGCGATCTCCTCGTCACCGGCCGCGTAGCGTTTCTCCCCCCCGTTCCCGCGCGCCGTGAGCAAGCCGTATTCCTCGAGCTCCCTGACGAGTTGCGGAGTCGCGCCGGAGCGCTCCACGAGCTCGCTCGCGTCGAGCTCCTCCTCCGGTCCGGCCAGCCCCGCTGCTCGCCGCCGGCGCTGCTGCTTGCCCGCCGTCGGCGAGGCCAGCTCCTGCCGGATGACGCGCAGAGGAAGAAACTGGTCGCGCTGCAGGCGCAGAATCGTGCGCAGGCGTTCGACGGCGTCCTCGTCGAAGAGCCGGTAACCGCCCTGAGTCCGCTTCGGCGCGAGCAGCCCCTGGTCCTCGAGGTAGCGGATCTTCGAGATCGAGACGTCGGGAAACTCGTCCCGCAGGCGGCGGCACACGGCACCGATGTGCAGGAGGCCGTCGCGGGAAGGTGCCTCAGCGACGCTCGTCATGAGAGGAAGGTCAGCTTGTACTTGCCGATCTGGAGCTCGTCTCCGTCCTCGAGCTGGGCGGATTCGATGCGGCGCCGGTTGAGGAAGGTGCCGTTCAGGCTGCCCTTGTCCTCGATGAAGAACTGCCCGTCGCGGCGTAGCACTTCCGCGTGCCGGCGGGACACGGTCACGTCGTCGAGGAAGACGTCGCAGTCGGGCGAGCGGCCGACCGTCGTCGCCTCCTCTTCGAGCAGGAAGTGCTCACCCGCACGCCCGCCTCCCGAGCGAACTACGAGCGCCGGCCCCTCGGTTTTGATCTCGTCGAGGATCGCCGCACCTTCGTCCTCGCCCTCCTCCGGCGTGTAGCTCATGGTCGTGTCAGATCCTCCCTCGTCTCGCACGAGGAGCGCGCCGCATTTCGCGCAATAGTTGGCGGCTTCCGGGTTCTGAAACCCACATTCCGGGCAGTAGACGTGGCTCAAGCCGGCTCTTCCTCTGCCGGCGGCGACGCCTTGCCGGCGAGGATCCGTGCCAGGCCCTCGACGTCGACCTGCTCGAGCACGCTCCTGCCCTCCGACTTCTGGAGTCGTGCGACGAGCTCGGCGCGCAGGATGTCGATCCTGCCGTGCAGGAGGCGGCGCCGGTAGGAGATTTCCTGCTCCTCCTCGGTCAGGCCGTCGATGAGCTGCTTGAGCTCGGTATCAGAGAGGGAGGCTAGGTCGGGGAGGGGTTCCACGTAGAGCCTTTCGTTCGGAGGGCGTCGGCGCTGGCTAGTAAAGCAGTAGCACGGCCAAGGTTCAACCTCAGCTTGAGATTCCGGCCTCTTCGCTCAGGACTTCCTCGACAAGGGACCGGAGCTCCCCCTCGAGCTCGTTCGAGGCCTGCTCGTCTCGACCCTCGGCGTAGATGTGCACGAGCGGCTCGTCCGGGTCGGGCAGTACCTGAGCCCAGCCGCGCCGGTCCTTGACCTTGATGCCGTCCAGCAGCTCGAGGTCCCGGCCCTTCAGGCGCTCGGTGAGCACGCGCATGACGAGTCCCTTCTGCGCCCATGGACAGGGGAGCTGGCGGTGGACGAGCGTCGACTGCGGGAGCTCCGCAACGAGAGTCGAGAGCGGCTGCCGAACCGGCGCCAGGAGCTCGAGCAGCTTGCAGAGGCTGGCCATGGCGTCGTACGCCGGCAGGAAGTCTGGGAAGACGTAGCCCCCGCCGACGGCTCCCGCGAAGATGACCCCGTCCTCGGCCGCTGCCTTCGTCAGGTCGCCGAGCGAAGCCGGTGTGCGGATGATCTGCAGCCCACTCTTCTTCGCGAGGCGGTCGACCTGACTCGTGACGGTGACGGGGAAGGCGAGCTTCCCGCGGCGCCCGTTCGAGCCGATCAGGCGCAGGAACAGGAGCAGCGCCTGCTCGACCGGGATCTCGTGGCCGCTCTCGTCGATCAGGTACAGCCGCTCCGCCGCACGGTCGAAGACGACCCCGAACTCCGCTCCAACGGCGCCCACGAGCTTCTTCGTCTGCCCGATGAGGCTGCGGAGCGTTGCCGACGAGCCGCCGGGCACCTCGGCCGCGAAGGCGTGGGCCGAGACTGCCTCGACGCCGAGTGGCGCGAGCACGAGCGGCAAGACGAGAGAGGCGGCCGAGTACCCGTAGTCGACGACGATACGGAAGCTCCGCGAGCGGATCGCATCGATGTCGAGCGTCGCCAGCAGCTCCTCGGCGTAGCTCTCCCGCGCGCGCACCGGGTAGTCGACGTCACCGACGTTCGCGCCCGCCGACCGGCGGAGCTCACCGCGCGAGAAGTGCTTCTCGATCTCCTTCTGGAGCTCCGCGGTCACCTGGATGCCGGGCTGCTCGAAGAGGCGGATCTGCATGACTTCGGGGTCGGCGGTCGTGAAGCCGACGTGGAACCCGGCTACGTAGTCGTGCGTCTTGAGGAGGTGCCGTCCGACCGCGCTCGGAAGCACGCGCAGGTCGGCGACGTCGACCCCTGTGGAGTTGAGGCCGGCGATCATCGCGCGCTCGATCATTCGGCAGGACGGAGGCGCCTCGCGGCTCGCGACGACCTGAGAGCCGCGAGGCAATGCGGTGCCGAACGCAATCGCCAGACGTGTGACGACTTCGGGCGTCAAGTCGACGTTGACGAGGCCGGCCACGCCGTCCTTCCCGAAGAGACGCGAGGAGGCGCGCGACTCCCAGATCAGGCTCTCGTAGATCTGGCCGCCGCTCTCGACCTCCTTGTACGGGTAGACCCGCACGCCCGGCATGAGGACACTTTCCTCGCCGATCTTCACTTCGTCCCCGAGCGCTACGCCTTCGTGGAGCCGGGCATGAGCGCGGATGTCGCACGAGCGCCCGACAATCGCCCCCTCGACGAGCGCGCCGCGGCCGATATGAGTCGAGGCATCGACGACTGAGCGGATCACGCGGGCCCGTTCCCGAAGCGTCACGCTCGCAGAGAGAACCGAATAAGGGCCGACGTGTGCGTCCCGGGCAACCCGGCAATAGTTCGAGATCAGAGCCGGGCCCTTCACCTGGTCGAGGTCGTCGAGCTCCACCCCCTCCCCCAGCCAGATGTTCCCGCGCAGGCGAATGCCGGGGACGGTCAGCCGTACTTGCTCGTCGAGCGCGTCGAAGTTCGCCTGCCGGTACTGGTCGAGGTTGCCGATGTCCTGCCAGTAGCCGTCCATCGGCAGCCCGTAGAGCGGCCGGCCCATCTCGAGCAGGAGCGGGAAGAGCTCCTTCGAGAAGTCGAACGGTCTGTCGGTGGGCACGTGCTGGAGCACCTCGGGCTCGAGGACGTACACGCCCGTGTTGATCGTGTCGGAGAAGACCTGTCCCCAGGAGGGCTTCTCGAGAAAGCGCTCGATCCGCCCCTCTTCGTCGGTGACGACGATTCCGAACTCGAGTGGGTTCTCGACGGACTTCAGCCCGATCGTGACCGCTGCGCCGCGCTTGCGGTGGAACTTGACCAGGCGCGTGAGATCGAAGTCGCAGAGCGCGTCGCCGGAGATGACGAGGAAGGTCTCGTCCAGCTTGTCGGAGGCGAGCCGGACCGAGCCGGCCGTGCCGAGCGGGGACTCCTCGACCGAGTATTCGATGCTGACGCCGAGGTTCTCGCCGACGCCGAAGTAGCTGCGAATCGCCTGCGGCAGGAAGGCGACGGTGACGATCACCTCGTCGAATCCGTGCTCCCGCAGGAGCTCGATGATGTGCTCCATGCACGGCTTGCCCACGATCGGCACCATCGGCTTCGGCTGGTTCGACGTCAGCGGCCGGAGCCGTGTGCCCTCGCCGCCGGCCATGACGACGGCCTTCATCGCCTCACCAGCCGTAGCGCCGAGGAGATGTAGAGAGCGCCCGCCGCCAGCGCGAAACCGAGGCCGATCCAGAAGATCCAGAGTGGCCACTCCTCGCCCCTGTGCGTGACCATCACAAAGCCGAGCGCCGCGTAGAGCAGCCAGGTGGCGAGCTTGCCGAGGAAGTTCACCGAGAGCTCGTAGCCACGGGGCACGATGAGCTTGTACCCGCCGATAAGCAGAGCGTCCCGCGTCAGGATCAGCGCGAGCGCGGCCCACGGCAAGCGGTGGTGGACGATCACGAGGAGGATCACGGCCGCGTCGATCATGAGCCGGTCGGCAAGCGGGTCCGCGACTTTGCCGAAGGCGGACTCGACCCGCCAGCGGCGAGCGAGCCAGCCGTCGAGCTGGTCGGTGACGCCTGCGACCCCGAAGACGATGGCTGCGGGCCAGCTGCGGCCGCCCTCGGCGCTGACCAGGAGGGCCACGAAGACCGGGATCAGCGCGAGCCTGAAAACCGTCAGCGCGTTCGGGACTTGCGCAAGCGGCGCGGGCACCGCGCGAGCGGACATGGGCTCAAGGATAGAGCCCGCCCGCTCCTGGTTGTTGCACATTTGCTCGACTTTCGTAATCCACGCATGCGATCTTCGTCGCTACGATCGCATCGGGGAGGAGGTCATGGGTACCGCGCCAGGGGGCTTCGGCAGGGCTGATAGCGTCGTCTTGTGGCGAAGCGGCTCACGATCCCGGGCTTCGTCAACGCGCACAGCCACGCCTTTCAGCGCGCGCTCCGGGGGCGCACCGAGGGCGGCGACTTCTGGGCCTGGCGCGATGCCATGCTGGCCGAGGCGGATACTCAGACGCCGGAACAGGTGCGCGCCGGCTACGAGCGCGTTTACCTCGAGATGCGCAGCGCCGGCTACACCGCGGTCGGTGAGTTCCACTACCTCGGCTTCGAGGAGGCGCTGGCCGCGGCTGAGGCGGCCGCTTCAGCGGAGATCGCCTTCGTTCTCCTCTACGTCGCGTACGCGCGCGGTGGTCTGGAGCGGTTCCGCCAGGCGTCAGCGTCTGATTATCTGCGACAGATCGAAGACCTCCGCGCACGAGGCGTGGCGGTCGGCCTTGCCCCCCACTCCGTCCGCGCCTGCCCGGACGACTGGCTCGAGGAGATCGGTCACTATGCCGAGGAGCACGAGCTTCCGCTCCACGTCCATGCCGACGAGCAGCCGCGTGAGGTCGACGAATGCGTCGCCGAGCACGGCCTCCGCCCGATCGAGCTGCTTGCGCGCACCGGCTGCCTCGGCCCCCGAACGACGGTCGTCCATGCGACGCACGCCGACGAGCACGAGCTCGACCTGATCTCCGAGGCCGGCGCTCGCATCTGCGCCTGCCTCACGACCGAGGCGAACCTCGGTGACGGCTTCCTCCCGGTGGAGCGCGTCTGCGAGCGCAGCATCGGGATCTGCATCGGTTCGGACTCGAACGTGCGCATCGATCCGCTCGAAGAGCTCCGGGAGCTGGAAGGGATCGCACGCAGGCGCACTCTGCGGCGGAACGTGATCTCGACCGACACGCTGCTCTGCTTCGGCTCCGACGAAGGCGCAGCCGCACTCGGGCTCGAGGCCTGGCCCGAAGTCGAGGTCGACCTGGAGCACCCGTCCCTTGCCGGCCTCGACGAGGCGGACGTGTTCGGCGCGCTGGTCTTCGGCTGCTCGGCCAACGTCTTCCTCTAGAGAATTCGGACGCCGAGCGCACTCGCGGCGAGACCGACAGCGAGGGCCGCGGTCGTGTTCTCGTGATCGCGGATGGGGTTCACCTCGACCAGCTCGAGCGAATCGAGCACGCCGGCCTCGGCCACCAGCTCGAGCGCCAGATGCGCCTCCCGGTACGAGAGCCCCCCGCGCACGGGATCGCCTACGCCGGGCGCGACCTCCGGATCGACGACGTCGAGGTCGACGGACACGTGCACGAACGAGCCGCCGGTGACTCGAGCAAGGGCCTCGTCGATCACGGGCTGGACACCCCGGCGATCGAGGTCGCTGATCGTGTAGACGGCGAGATCGAGCTCACGAACCACCTCTTGCTCGCCCGGATCGAGCGATCGAACTCCGACCAGCGCCACCCGTTGCGGGTCGACCGCGGGCAATCGCAAGCCGTCCCGGGAGAACTCGGCTCCGCACAACCCGAGAGCCGCGGCGAGCGGCATCCCGTGGACGTTCCCGGACGGCGTCGTCTCGGGAGTGTTGAGGTCGCCGTGCGCGTCGAGCCAGAGCACGCCGCCCGGGCCGGAGGCGGCCAGGCCGCTCAGCGTGCCAATCGCGATCGAGTGGTCGCCGCCGAGGATGAGCGGCAGCAGGCCGTCGGCGCGAGCGCGTTCGACCTCACCGCCGACTCGGTGACAGGTCTCGAGGATCTCAGGCAAGAAGCGGGCGCGCTCCGGTCCGCCTGCCCGAGTCTCCGCAAGGGGAGCCTTGACGTTCCCGCGGTCCTCCACCTCCATGCCCGCACGGACGAGCCGATTCTGCAGGCCCGCGTAGCGGATCGCCGAGGGGCCCATGTCCACGCCGCGGCGGCCGGCCCCGAGATCGAGCGCGGCTCCGATGATTGCCACGCGAGCCGGGGCCACGGCGGAACCTTAATCAGCGTCTGGGTCCCAGGCGCCCGCCCGCGACCTGGCGGGCGCCTGGGAAGTGTTCTCTACGGGCTGGCCGTCGTCTCGAAGACGTCAGTCCGGTTTGTGGTGTTTCCTGAATTTGCCTGCACGAACACGGGAACGAATGTGTTCCCGATCGTCGCCAGTCCCTCGTAGTCGCCGACGAAGAAACCCCCTGCGCGGGGAGCCGTCTTCATGTCGAACGGCCCGCCCAGATGCGCCTCGTCTCCGAAGTTCGCTCCGCCGTCATGGGAGTGGACGATCCAGTAGTCGGTCGTGAGCGTGTCGGGGTCGGAGTCGTTGTTGCGGAAGTCGTAGTACGTGACTCCGACCGTCCCATCGCCCGCGACCTCGACCGCCGGCGTGAATGCCTGCACGTCTGGGTTCTGGTTGACCTGCACCGGCGTCGACCAGGTGAAGCCGCCGTCCGTCGACTTCGAGAGCGCGATGCCCGGATACCCGTGGCCAGGTGGAGGAATGCTGAAGCGTGCGTCCTGCCAGACCGCGTAGAGCGCACCGCTCGTGTGATCAACGGCGATCTCCGGGATGATGTCGCCCGTCCTGACGCCCTGTCCTGTCTCGGGGTCGGTCACGCCTACGGCCTGGACGCTGCTGACGATGATCGGCGACGACCACGTCACGCCGCGGTCCGTCGACCGCACGACCGCCACGTCCCAGCCGCCGCGCTGGTTCCCGGATCCGTGTCCGAGGAACATGACGTCGACGAGATCGCCGTTGGGCAGGACGACGATCTGGTTTCCGATCGAGAACCGGTTCGGCCGCGGGGCGAAGATGGCACGCGCCGGCTCCCAGCTCGCACCGCCGTTCGTCGTCCGGGAGAACCAGATGTCGCCGCGGAACGAGAACGCGTGCAGAGCGTTGATGTTCGCCCGATCCGTTGGGAGGCGGCCACGATCCCAGACGGCGTAGACGTAGTTGGAATCGAACGGGTCGGCGGTGATCGACTCCTTGTCGACGAAGGACACCGTCGCGGCGCCGTCTTCGCGGGTCAACGTCGTCAACGGGCTCCACGTGTCACCGCCGTTGACGGACTTACTGACCGTGATCGCGTTGTCGAAGTCGCTCCCGTTGAAGTTGAGCGCGATCTGATACGCGTCGCCGTTCGGCGCGAAGGTGACCCAGGGATCGGAGGCGCGCTCGAAGTCGCCGCCGTTCCCGACCGTGCCACCGGAACAGAACGTGAACGGCGCCCACGAACGGCTCCAGCTCGCCCCGCCGTTGTGCGTGACGGAGGCAACCAGCCCTCGGGCCCCGCCGTCCGACCAACGGTCCTGCTGGTAGACGCCGATGATGTTGTTGGGATTGGTCGGATTGACCGCGACCCACGGCTCGACCTCGGCGTTCAGGTAGTTCGTGGCGCCCGGCCCGATATTGCAGCTCGGGAACGGGCTGGGGCCCGATATCAATGTGAGCGGCGCGACGGTAAACGGTCCGGCTGAGGCCGACCCCGTCATGGCTGCCACCGCCGTCAGGCATGCCGCGGCGACCGCGACGATGGCGAGTTGGCTCCTTCTCATGAAATCCCCCTTTTCTTGAGCTTCCCTGAGAGCTCTAGGGCGCCGGTGACCCTACCGAGGCCCGCGGCGACTCGCAAACGACCTCGGCGGCAGTGGCCTAGAAGAGGGAATGCCCGCCGAACTGAACTGTGGCGACGCTCATCAGGACCGTACCGACGAGGATGAGCAGGCCCGGGAAGCGCATCGCCTCCGGGAGGGCGGCGATGATTCCCTGCAACTCCTCGAGAGTGCTCTTGGCAGCGTCCGCCGTGCTCGCAGCCACGGCGGCTGCAGGCTCACTCGCTCTGTCGGCCTGGGCCGCCGAGACCGCCGTCGTCTTCAGCTCTTCGATCTTCCGTTTTGCCTCGTCGACCTTCGTCTGAACGTGTTCACGGGCCGCTGTGAAGGTCACGTAGAAGCCGATGACGACACCGACGAGAAGGAGGCCGGTGCCGACGGCGAAGCACGTCCACGCAACGATCTCAGCCTGGGTGCTCATTGCGGCTGCTTGTACCACAGTGAATCGGGGCCCGGCGGAATTACCTGGCCAGTGTCGTCTTAGCAACGACCCCGGAAAGCCACACTCGCACCGCGGCAGCAACTGCCTCGAGGTCCGCCTTGAGACTGTGATCGCCCGGTACCCTCACCACCTGGCGAGACGGGCCCGGGGGCGGCATCCCGAACCGATCGCGTTCGCCCTGGACGATTAGCGTCGGCACGGTCACCGCGTCGAGCTCGGGCAGGCGGCTGCCTACCGGCTTGCCGGCGCGGCGCGGCGGCTCGAGGGGGAACGCGAGGCAGAGCACCGCCACGGCGCGGGTCGCCTCCGCGGTGCGACACGCGACGCGCGCGCCCATCGATCGACCGCCGACGATGAGCCCAAGGTCGGCCAGCTCGCCGGCCCGCAGGCGCTCGACGACCGCGACCCAGGCCGCATCCAATTGCGGCGCACGGGGCGGAGAGCGCCGGCCCGCGACGCGGTAGGGCTGCTCGATCAGCGCGACGGTGACCCCCTCCGAGTGGGCGGCCTCCGTCGCCGTGACGATATCCGGTGCCTCCACCCCGCCTGCGGCCCCGTGACCGAGGACGAGAGCGGCGCGTGGCTCTTTGGCGCTGTGCAGGTGGGCGCGCGCCGGGCCGTGCGGGGTGTCGAGCTCGAGGACCGTCACACCTGATCCTTGCCATCGTCGAGCTGTCGCCGCGCTCGCGCAAGTCCCAGGTCAGCTCGCCCGACCGCCGTGCGAACATATGTGCGTGACGAGTGAGGGAACCATCCTGCACGCCGATCTCGATGCCTTCTACGCGGCGGTCGAGCAGCGAGACGACCGTCGCCTGCACGGACGCCCGGTGATCGTCGGTGCGGGCGTGGTGCTCGCGGCGAGCTACGAGGCCAAGGCGTATGGCGTCCGCACCGCAATGGGCGGCGCGCAGGCGCGTCGACTGTGCCCGCAAGCGGTCGTGGTCGCGCCGCGCATGTCCGCGTACGCCGAGGCGAGCAAGGCGGTGTACCGGGTCTTCGAAGACACGACGCCGCTCGTCGAGGGGTTGTCGATCGACGAGGCATTCCTCGATGTTCGCGGGCTCGAGCGGCTCTCGGGCTCACCGATCGAGATCGCCGTGCGCTTACGGCGAGCCGTCCGAGAGCGAGTCGGCTTACCGATCACAGTCGGACTGGCGAGGACGAAGTTCCTCGCGAAGGTCGCAAGCGGTGTCGCCAAGCCCGACGGCTTGCTGGTCGTGCAGCCCCCCGACGAGCTGTCGTTTCTCCATCCGCTTCCGGTCGAGCGACTGTGGGGCGTGGGCACCGTAACGGCGAGGAAGCTCCACGACAGGGGGATCAACACCGTCGGGCAGGTCGCCTGGCTCGACGAGGATGAGCTGGTGTCGATGCTCGGTCGGGGGACGGGTCGGCATCTCTACGCCCTCGCTCACAACCGCGATCCCCGCTCGGTGAAGGTGGGGCGCCGTCGCCGCTCGATCGGATCGCAGTGCGCGCTCGGCCGTTCTCCGAAATCGCCCGAGTCCGTCTACGCCACCCTCGCCGCTTTGGTAGATCGCGTCACGCGCCGGATGCGGACCGCCGGGCGGGCCGGCCGCACTGTCGTCCTCCGGCTGCGTTTCGACGACTACTCCCGGGCGACTCGCTCGTACACCCTGCCTCACGCTACCGCCCACACCGAGACGATTCTCGCAACGGCGAGGGTCCTCCTGGCGACGGCCATGCCGATGATCGAACGCCAAGGGTTGACCCTCGTCGGAGTCGCTGTCGCCAATCTAGACAACGAGAGCGCGGACCAGCTCGCCCTGCCGTTTGACCGTCGCAGCGACGACGGCCTCGATCGCGCGCTCGACCAGATACGCGACCGGTTCGGCGCGGCCGCCCTCACCCGAGCGGTGCTCCTCGGACGGCACTCGGGCCAGACGGCGCCGCTGCTCCCGGACTAGCACGCTTGCAAAGCGAACACATGTTCGCTTTCATTTCGAGATGCAGCTCGCACTCGATGCCCTCGATCGGCTGGTCGAGACACTCGAAGAGCGAGGCCCGCTATCGGCTGTCGAGGTCGCGAGCGTCCTCTTCGCCAGTAGATCGATTTCCGATGGGCTCGCCTGCTCCCTTCTTGCCCAGGTCATCGCCGGCGACGGCCGCCTCACCTTGACCGGTATGACCGTCTCGCTTGCTGGCACCCGGCCCGACCCGCTGCTCGAGGAGGCCGAGTTCGTCGTCTTCGACCTGGAGACGACCGGGCTCTCGGCCGAACGCAATCGCATCTGCGAGATGGGTGCAGTCCGGGTGCGCGCACTCGAGCTCGAGGATTCCTTTCAGTCACTCGTCAACCCGGGTCTTCCGCTTCCGGAGCCGATCGGGCGATTGACAGGGCTGCGGGACCAGGAGCTCCGCCTTGCGCCCTCGGCTTCTACCATCGTCCGGCGTTTTCTCGCCTTCACTGGAGAGGCAACGCTCGTCGCCCACAACGCTCGATTTGACCAACGCTTTCTCGAGCGCCAGCTCGATCGCATGCAGGGTCGCCGGCTGGGCGAGCCGCCCTTGGACACGGCCGCGCTTGCTCGCCGGCTGTTGGAAGGCCGGCTGCGACGTTACAGCCTCGCTTCCTTGGCCCATTTCTTCGGGGTCTCGACCACGCCCTGCCACAGGGCGCTCCCGGACGCGCAGGCGACGGCCGAGGTCTTGATCAAGCTGATCGGACTCGCTCAGGAGGTCGGAGCCGGGCGCCTGTCCGAGCTTCGAAAACTCGCCGCTCCCCGCAAGCGGCGGGTCTACGGGAAGCGCTCCCTTGCCCATGGCGCTCCTACGGGGCCCGGGATCTACCTCTTTCGTGACCGACACGAGCAGGTGCTCTACGTCGGCAAAGCACGCGACCTGCGCGCACGCCTGCGCTCGTACTTCCGAAGCGAACGCCAGCGCCCATCAGTCGAGGCGGCCCTCCTGGCGCTGGAGCGAATCGAGTGGCGCCTGCTCGGCTCCGAGCTGGAAGCGGCATGGGAGGAGCTGCGGCTGATCCGCGAGTTGCAGCCGCCTGCCAACTCGCGCAGCCGGCGGATCGAAGGGGGCCTCTACCTCAGACGCCGTGGAGAGGAGCTCGTCGTCTCCAAGACGCCGAGCGAGCTTGGCCCGATCGCCAGCCGCCGTCGAGCCGCGCTTGCAGCCCGTGCGCTTTCTCTTGCCCGTCCCGAGGAGCTGGAGCGTCTGCTCGAGGGCGGGCCCCTGCCCCGTCTGCGTGCTCGGCTGTCCGACTTAGCCGAGTGTCTGCGCTTCGAGGAGGCGGCTCGGTTGCGCGACCGCGTGGAAGCACTGGAACACCTGGTGGAGCGGCTCCGCCGGCTCGAAGAGCTGCGGACGATCGAGGTCTGCCTGGTCGCGCCTATGCTCGAGCGCGGCTGGCGGAGGGCTTTTTTCGTCGCCGGCGGTGGCATGTGCGCCACCCGCAGCCTGCCGCCGGGCCCCGGCGCCCGCTTGGAGGTAGGAGCCGGTCTCGCGATCGCCCGCACCGCCCGGGAGCGTCCACGAGAGCCGCTTAGCTCGGAACAGGCTGAGGACCTGCTCCTACTCGACGGGTTCATCCGAAGACCGCCGCCGGAGCTTGCCGTCCTGCCCCTCGAGCTGGACACGATCGTTGGGCACCTAGAGCGCCGCCCCGGGGAAACCGTTCAGATGCCCAGCCGCTCGAGCTCGCGTGTCAGAACGCAACCAGGTGCTGAGTCGTTTGAGAACCAGTCCTGAACGGCCACCGTAGGACTCGTCGAGGGGGCCGGGTCTCTGCGGCGCAACCTTGCGGCACAGGTACTTCCCCGATTCCTCCCCCGTGGACGGGGAGGCAACCAGCCCGGGGCAACACGGGTCCGGCCCCTTCAAGAAGGCACTGTTCCCCTTAGGGCCCCGCCGATCGCCAGATTCCAGTCGGGGCGCCCGGATTTGAACCGGGGACCTCTTGTCCCCCAGACAAGCGCGCTAACCAGGCTGCGCCACGCCCCGTGGGGGACAAGAGTAGCGGCCACGCGTCGGAGACGCGCGGCCTCTTAGGCGGCATCGCAAGCGATGCCTCAGGTCCCCCAGACAAGCGCGCTAACCAGGCTGCGCCACGCCCCGTGGGGGACAAGAGTAGCGGCCACGCGTCGGAGACGCGCGGCCTCTTAGGCGGCATCACAAGCGATGCCTCAGGTCCCCCAGACAAGCGCGCTAACCAGGCTGCGCCTCGCCCCGTCTAGCCGATTCTAGCCGCCTTCGCCGAGGCGCTTGTACAGCCGGTCGATCAGGTCGGGCATCTGCTCCAGCCGCTCCGTGATCACCCGCAACCTGTACTCGCGGAAGTGCTCAGGCTCCACGTCGAGCGCCGCGGCGAGCTTCCTCACGATGTCGCTCGAGGGCACCGGACGGTTGCCGTGAACAAGATGGTTGAGGTAGCCCGCCGAGAGGCTCGTCTGCGAAGCGAGCGCCCGATAGGTGACGCCGTTCTCGGTCATCAGGCGCTCGAGCGTCTCGCCGAAGCCGTCCTCGCTGAAGCGCCGTCGCCGCGCCATCAGCGCAAGCTTCCCAGTTCGGCGATCGGCACGCGCCGTTCATCGCCCGAGGCGCGCTGCCGTACGTCGACGGCATCGTCTTCGAGCGTCTTCTTCCCGACGGTCACCCGCACCGGCAGGCCGATCAGATCCGCGTCCGCGAACTTCTCCCCCGCTCTCTGTTCGCGGTCGTCCAGGAGCACGGCGTCGCCGGCCTCGTCGAGCTTCGCGGCCACCTCCTCGGCCCGCTCCTCGAGTCCGGGCAGAGCGACGATGTGGACGTCGTACGGCGCGACCGAGCTCGGCCATTTGACCCCATGCTCGTCGTGGTGCTGCTCGACGACCGCGGCCAACGTCCTCCCCGGTCCGATTCCGTAGCTGCCCATGATCAGCGGCTTCTCTGTTCCGTCCTCGTCAAGGAACGTCGCGTCGAGCGGCACAGAGTAGTAGGTGCCGAGCTTGAAGATGTGTCCGACCTCGATCGCCGTTCGCAGCTCGAGCCTCCCGCCGCACACCGGGCAGGAATCGCCCTCCCGCACCTCACGGATATTCGCGAAGCGGGCCTCGAAGTCCCGACCCGCCTCGACGCCGCGCAGGTGAAACCCGGTCCGGTTGGCGCCCGCGACGAACTGGCCCTCGCGCAGCGCCTCGTCGGCGACGACCTCCACGGACGCGCCCACCGGCCCGATCGAGCCCGCATCCGCGCCGAACGCCTCGCGGATCTCCTCCTCGGTCGCGGGCCGGAACGCCTGGCCGAGCGCCTCGGTCATCTTCACCTCGTCGAGGCGGTCGTCGCCGCGCACGAGGCCGAGCACGACCTTGCCGTCGGAAACGACCGGCATCGCCTTCGACGTCGCCGCCTCGTCGACGCCAAGGAGCTTCGAGACATCCTCGATCGTCGCCACGTTCGGAGTCTCGACCTCTTCGGGCGCATCCAGAGGCTGTGGGAACTCGGGCCCCCGCGGAACCCCGCGGGCGATCTCGAGATCGGCCGCGTAGTCACCGCGCTCGCAGGTCACGAGCGTGTTCTCACCGGTAGCCGCGGGAGCGAGGTAATCCTTGCTCTCGCTACCGCCCATCATCCCCGACTCCGCCTGCACGGCGTGCACCTCGAGCTCACAGCGCTCGAAGATCCGATCGTAGGCGCCCTTGTGCAGTTGGAAGCTTCGGTCGAGGCCTTCCTCGTCGCGGTCGAACGAGTACGAGTCTTTCATGATGAACTCGCGCACGCGGATGAGCCCTGCACGGGGACGCGGCTCGTCGCGGTCCTTGGTCTGGAAGTGGTAGAGCATCTGCGGCAGGTCGCGGTACGACTGAATCTCCCGCGCGTGGAACGTAATCGTCTCCTCGTGCGTGAGCGGCAGGACGAACTCGCGATCGTTGCGGTCTCGGAGCTTGAAGACCTCCGGAATGTCATATCGGCCGGTCGCCTGCCAGAGCTCTGCGGGCGTCAGGACCGGCATCAATAACTCCTGCGCGCCGATCGCATCCATCTCCTCGCGGATGATCTGGGCAATGCGGTCGTGCGTACGCCAGCCGAGCGGCAGGAAGGTCCAAAGGCCGGCACTGACTTGACGGATGAACCCGCCGCGGACGAGCAGCTTGTGGCTGACCGCGTCCGCGTCCGCGGGGTCGTCACGGAGCGTCGGAAGGAAGAGCTGGGAAGCCCGCCGTACCATTCTCGAACCTTAGTGCCCCCCCGGGCAACATTCACCGGCCTCTGACCCGCGATCACGCGGCGTCCTCGCGACCCAGAAGCTCGGCAATGTCACCCGGTGAGGCACTAATCGAGCGGAATCTCAGAAGCCTCGGCCATCGCGAGCGCCGCCGGCTTCGCCATCTTCAGTCGCTTCGGCCGGCGCATGCCGCCCTCGATCCATGCGTCGATCTCCCGGAAGAGCTCCTCGACGAGCGCTTCGGACGACACCTTCTTCAGCACCCGCCCGTGCGCGTAGATGAAGCCGACATCGCGTCCGCCGGCGATCCCGAAGTCGGCATCACCGGCCTCGCCCGGCCCGTTGACCGCGCAGCCCATGACAGCGACCTCGAAGGCCTGCTGATAGTCCTTGAGCCGGCCCTCGACCTCGACCGCGAGGTTCTCGACCCCGACGTTGTCGCGGCCGCAGGACGGGCAGGCGATCATGACCGGCCCCCGCTCGCGCAGGCTGAGCGCCTTCAGGATCTCCCAGGCGACCTCGACCTCCTTGACCGGGTCGGCCGTCAGCGAGACCCGCAGCGTGTCGCCGATCCCGTCCGCGAGCAGGGCGCCGATCCCGACGGCGCTCTTGATCGATCCCGTGAAGGACGTGCCGGCCTCAGTGACGCCCAGATGGAGCGGGTACTGGACACGCTCCGCGAGCAATCGGTAGGCGCGGATCATCGTCGGCACATGCGTCGACTTGACCGAAATCTTGAAGTCGTGGTAGTCGAGCCGTTCGAGCAGCTCGACCTCTTCGAGTGCCGCCGCGACGAGTGCCTCGGCTTGATCTTGATGGGCAAGAGCGTGGAGGTGCTTGGGGAGGGAGCCGGAGTTGGCCCCGATCCGCATCGGAATGCCCGCGGAGCGGGCGGCCTCGACTACCTGCTCCACCTTTTCGGGGCCGCCGATGTTGCCGGGATTGATCCGCACCGCCGCGACCCCGGCGTCGATCGCGCGCAACGCGAGGCTGGCGTTGAAGTGGATGTCGGCGATCACGGGAATCGGCGAGAGGCGGACGATCCTGCGCAGCGCGTCGGCGTCCTCGATCTTCGGCACTGCGCAGCGCACGACTTCGCAGCCGGCAGAGGCCAGCGCGGCGATCTGGGCCGTCGTCGCCGGCACGTCGTGCGTCGGCGTGAGCGTCATCGACTGGACGACGACGGGAGCGCCGCCCCCGATCTTCACATTGCCGACCTTTATCGAGCGCTCGCTGGCCACCTAGTGCCTCCTAGTCGCCCAACCTACCGACGTCGTTCGAGAGCCCGATGAAGAAGAGCAAGAGCACGAGTGCGATCCCCACCGCCGACACCCGCTCGTACACCTCACGCCCCACCGCCCGCCCGCGGATTCCTTCCACGAGCGAGAAGGCGATGTGGCCGCCGTCGAGCGGCAGGAGCGGCAACAGGTTGAGCAGCGCGAGCGAGAGACTTAACAGCCCCAGCACCCAGAGGTAGGTCTCCGCGCCGCGGTCCAATGCCTCCGAGGAGCCCTCGACGATGCCGACCGGGCTGGAGACGTCCTTCCGCCCTTCTCCATGCACCAGGCGAAAGAGTGAAGCACCGATCTCCTTCGTGACGAGACCGGTCAGGCGCAGCGACTCCCACGTCGCTCTCGGAATGGAGAGCTTTGGCTCTGCATACGGCTTGACCGGCCCGAGGGTTAGCTTCTGTCCGTCCCTCTGGACGACAAGCGTCACCGCTCGGCCCTTCGAGGCCTCGATCAGGCGCGGAACGTCCTCGTTTTGGTCCACGCGCATGCCGTTTACCTTGAGAATCCGGTCGCCGTGTTGCAAGTCGATCCGACCCGCAGGGCGATCGGCTCTGACTTCGTCGACGACGGGCGCGTTCGGTTCCAGAGAAATGCCGAGGCGGTAGTCGCCGCTCGAGATCACGAAGAGCGCCGTGAAGAGGACGATCGCGAAGAGGACGTTCGTGCCCGGCCCCGCGAAGATGACGGAGACCCGCTTCCACGTCCGCTGGCGCCAGTACGCATCGTGGCCAAGCCCATCCCTGAGCTCGTTGAGCCCGCGCTGAGCGGTCTTCGCGGCCTGCCTGCTGAGCTCCGCGCGCTCCACTGCTTCCTCGAGCCCAGAGAGCAGAGTGCGCGCGCCATTGAGATCGCCCTCTGCGAGTAGCCGTTTGACCTCCTCGGCAGGCCCGATCAGCTGCGGGGCCTCACCTAGCACGGGGCCGAAGTACGCGTCCACGTCGGACGGCGCAGGCCGGTGCATGCCTGGGATCTTCACGTAGCCCCCGAGCGGGATGGCGCCGATGCCGTACTCGATGCCTTTCCGTCGAACGCGCACGAGCGGCGGCGGAAAGCCGATATAGAACTTCCGGGGAGTCATCCCTACGGCGCGGGCAGTGAAAAAATGCCCGGCCTCGTGCACGAGAATGAGCAGGCCCAGGCCGAGGATGGCGATGAAGAAGTTCACGTCACGACGGCTCCGGTCACGCGCTCCGCGAGACGCCGGGCCCCGGCGTCCGCTTCCCGGAGCTCGGCCAGATCGCCCGCCGGCGCACCGTCGACTGCGGCGAGTGTCTCCTCGACGACGTCGGCGATGCGCAGGAACGTCAGCCGGCCCGCGAGGAAGGCCTGCACGGCCACCTCGTTGGCGGCGTTGTAGCCGCAGGGATAGGTGCCTCCGGACTCACCTGCCCGGCGCGCCAGGGCCAGCAGCGGAAACGTCTCCAGGTCCGGAGCCTCGAACTCGAGCGTCAGCCCGGCCGACAAGTCCAGCGGCTCCGCTTCGGTGGCCGACCGCTCCGGATAGGTGAGGGCGAACGAGATCGGCACGCGCATGTCGGGATAGCCGACGTGCGCGAGCGCTGCCCCGTCACGGAAGCGCACGAGTCCATGGACGATCGAGCTTGGGTGGACGACGACCTCGATCCGCTCGTACGGCACTGCGAAGAGGAAGTGCGCCTCGAGGAGCTCGAGCCCTTTGTTCGCGAGCGTGGCCGAGTCGACGGTGATCTTCGGGCCCATGCGCCAGGTCGGATGAGCGAGTGCGTCCGCACGCGTAACCGCCTCGAGCTCCGCCTTCGAGCGGCCTCGGAACGGGCCTCCTGAGGCGGTGAGGACAAGGGACTGGACGGTCTCCAGCGCGTGGCCCTCGAGGCACTGGTAGAGCGCTGAGTGCTCGCTGTCGACCGGGAGCAGAAGGCCTCCGCCCCGCTCCTGCGCGGCGAGGGCGAGGTCGCCCGCCGCGACGAGGCTCTCCTTGTTTGCGAGCGCGAGCGTGACGCCACGCTCGAGCGCCCACATCGTCGCCGGTAGGCCGGCGAAGCCGACGATGGCATTCAGGACGGCATCCGGCTCGGCGCGATCGAGCAGGTCTGCGAGCTCGCCTCCGACCTGCGCGTGCTCTACCCCGCGCTCGGCTGCGAGGGCGTCGAGCTCGTTCGAGCCCGAGGCGAGCGCGCAGACCTCCAACCCGGGATGGGCGTCGATGATCTCGAGCGCCTGGCGCCCGATCGACCCGGTTGCGCCCAGAACGGCGATCCGCTTCACGACCAAAGTGTACGGCGGGCCTTGATCGGCGGATTCGGTACACATGAGTCGCGCGGACTCGAGTTCAGACCTGGCCGAAAGCCGCGATGACGTAGTAGGCAGCGACCCAGGAGAAGAGGAGCGCGTCGATCCGGTCGAGCATGCCTCCGTGCCCGCCGAGCAGCCGGCCGGAGTCCTTCACGTCCATGTCGCGCTTGATCGCGGACTCGAAGAGGTCGCCGAGCGGCCCCGCGACCGCGATCACGACGCCGAGCACGAGTGACTCCGGAATGGACAGGAAGCCTGCCTTGTAGAGCGCGATGAAGGTGACTCCGATCGTGGCCACGGTGCCCGCAACGAGCCCCTCCCAGGTCTTGCCGGGCGAGACGGAGGGCGCCAGCTTGTGGCGTCCGAAGAGGAAGCCGACGAGATACGCAGCAGCGTCCCCCGCCCAGACCGCCAGGAGCACGGTGTAGGCCGCGAGCAGCCCGTGCTCCGTGATGTCGCGCAAGAGCACTGCGTGGGCGAGCCCGAGGCCGATCCAGCCGGCTCCGAGCGCCGTCAGCGACACCGAGACCGCTGTCGACTGCCTCGTCCCGGAGACGCCCTTGAACACGAACGCGAGCGCAAGGGTGCTGAAGAAACCGCCCAGCGCCCAGGCCGGCCCGCCCAGCGTGGCCCCGAGCAGCGCAGCGAGCGCGCCGAGGTAGCCTGCGAGGACGACCGGCCGCAGGGTCCGTGTCATCCAGTAGAGCTCGTGCAGAGCGACCAGCGCCGCCACCGCCGCGAGCGCGAACATCGACCAGTCGCCGAGGTAGACCAGCCAGAGCACGATCGGCACGCCGACCACAGAGATGAGGATCCGCGACCAGAAGGAGCTCATCGCCCTCCGAACCTCCGCCGCCTGCCCACGTATGCCGAGACCGCCTGCCGCAGGTCGGCCTCGCCGAAGTCGGGCCAGAGCGTCTCGACGAAGACGAGCTCGGAGTAGGCCACCTGCCAGAGCAGGAAGTTCGAGATGCGCAGCTCCCCGGAGGTTCTGATCACGAGGTCCGGGTCGGGCATGTCCGGCGCATAGAGGTACACCGCGAGCACATCCTCGTCGACCTCCTCCGCGCTCACACCCGAGGCGATCAACCGGCGCGCCGCGTCGGCAAGTTCCGCGCGTCCCCCGTAGTCGAACGCGATCCAGAGGTTGAGCCTGTTGCGATTCGCGGTCTCGTGCTCGAGCGCGGCCATGCGCGCCCGCAGCTGATCGGAGGCGCGGTCGCGGCGGCCGATGAAGCGCGTACGAACACCCTGCTTGGCGAGATCGGGCAGCTCGCGATCGATCGTCTCCCGGAAGATGTCCATCAGCGAATCGACCTCCGCCGGCGGTCGAAGCCAGTTCTCGGTCGAGAACGCGTAGACGGTCAACGAGTCGATCCCGAGGTCGATCGCGGCCTCCACTGTGCGCCGCAGCGCCCTCGTGCCCTCGCGGTGCCCCGCCTCGACCGGCAGCCCGCGCTTTGCCGCCCAGCGACCGTTCCCGTCCAGGATGATCGCCACCGAGCGTGGAGTCTCGCCGGGCCCGGGCTGCCGGCGCCTTCGTCGAAGGATCTGGCTCAGAAGCCGCAAGAGGAGCGGTGATCCTACGCGCGCGCCTGGCGGGAGACGGCCCGTAGCGCAGCCAGCAGAGCCAGCCCGATCAGCACTGCGCCCGCCATCTCCAGCAGCTCCTCGGCCACGACGAGCTCGTCGAAGACCGCCACCTCGCGATCGTGCGGCCCGTACTCGACCGCTTCGATCACCTGCGACACGAAGCCGACGACCGTCCCGGCCACGAAGAGCCCGAAGCCTGTCCGCAGCTCCCGCAGCCGCCGGCCGACGAGCACCCAGAGGACGGCTGCGACCAGTGCGAACGGCGAGTAGAGGATCTGCCAGTCGATCCCCGTGATCCGCTCCAGGCGCTCGTGGATCTCTCCGAACTCGTCTGCCGCGACGAGGAGCAGAGGGAGGGAGAGCGCTTGCCAAACTCGGGCGGCGGCGGCCGGCTGCTCGGCTCTCCCCACGAGCAGCGCGAGCAGCGAAAGACACGTCCAGAGCGCCGCCGAGTACGTTGACGGAGCGTTCCGCTCGCCGTCCAGGTCGAAGATGGCGAACGGCGACCCGTAGACGAGGTCCAGTACTCCGAGCACGCCGAGCAGGGCGATGACGACGCCGTTCGCGAGTAGGACGCGCCGAGGATCGAGCCCGAGCGCAAGCGCCTGCAGCCGGTCGAGCAAGCCGGACTTGGTTGAGCTCGCCTTGAGGGGGGTCGCACCCGGGCTCGCCACACACTCATTGTGCGCTCGATCACCGGATTGCGCACCCTGGAGGGATCGACGATCCTGCGCAGCGCGTCGGCGTCCTCAGTCACCCCAAGGCTCAACAGCCTTGGGGCTCCCTGCGTCCGTGCCTCGGAACGACCATCGCACCCCGTCGACGAGCGACGTTCCGCCGATCCCTCCTAGACTTCGGTGATCTCGGCTTCCTTGCGCTTGAGCAGCTCGTCGATCTTGCTCGTATGGCCGTCCGTGAGTTTCTGGACGCGATCCTCCGCCCGGCGCTCGTCGTCTTCGCCGACTTGGCCCTGGGTCTTCAGGTCCTTCAGATGCTTGTCGGCGTCGCGCCGCACGTTGCGAATCGCGACCTTGCCGTCCTCCGCGATCTGGCGGACGATCTTGACGAGCTCCTTGCGGCGCTCTTCGGTCAGCTGCGGGATCGGAAGCCGGATCACCTTGCCGTCGTTCGACGGCGTGAGGCCGAGCTCCGATTCCTGAATTGCGCGCTCGATCGCCTTCAGCGAGCTCGGGTCGAACGGCTGGACGGTGACCAGCCGGGGCTCGGGGACGTTGATCGTCGCCAGCTGCTTGAGCGGAGTCGGCTGCCCGTAGTAGTCGACCTGGATGCGATCGAGCAGCGCCGCGGAGGCGCGGCCGGTGCGGACGGTGTTGAACTCGACCTGGGTGGACTCGACCGACTTGTCCATGCGCCTCGTCGCGTTGTCGATCAGATCGTCAATCACGCGCCCTCCTTGGTTGGCGTCGCGATGATTGTGCCGACCCGCTCGCCCGAAAGCACGCGCTTGATGTTCCCGTCTGCGAGCCCGAACACGTAGATCGGCAGTCCGTTCTCCATGCAGAGCGAGAGCGCTGTCGTGTCCATCACCCGCAGCCCGCGCTCGATTGCCTGCAGATGGGTGAGCTCCGGGAGCAGCTGGGCGTCCGGATTGTCGCGGGGGTCACCGTCGTAGACACCCTCGATCGCATGCTTGGCCATCAAGATTGCGTCGGCGCCAATCTCGAGCGCGCGGAGGGCGGCCGCTGTGTCGGTCGTGAAGAATGGGTTCCCGGTGCCGGCCGCGAAGATGACGATGCGGCCCTTCTCGAGGTGCCGGATCCCGCGGCGGCGGATGTACGGCTCCGCCACCTCGGCGACTCCGATCGCGGACAGGATCCGGGTGTGCGCGCCGAGCCGCTCGAGCACGTCCTGGAGCGCGAGCGCATTCAGCAGCGTGGCGAGCATCCCAGCGTAGTCCGCTGTCGCCCGGTCCATGCCCTCTGCGGCGGCGGCCATGCCCCGGTAGATGTTCCCGGCTCCGACGACGACGGCGATCTCGACTCCGGTCTCCCGGCACTCGACGATCTCCCGCGCGATGTCCTCGATCCGCGGCAGGTCGAGTCCGAACTCCTGGTCGCCCATCAGGGCCTCGCCCGAGAGTTTCAGCAGCACGCGGTGGAAGGCAGGCCGGCTCCCGGCGGCCTCGACCGCGTTCTCTTCCTCGCGAACGGTCATTCGGCGAGGGCGTAGCGCTCGAAGTCGATCACCTTCAGCCCCTCCTCCTCGAGCGCCTGGGCGACGGTCTTCTTCGGCTCGTGGATCCAGGGCTGTTCGAAGAGGACAGTCTCGGCGAAGAAACGTTTGCCCAGCATTCCGTCGACGATCTTCGCCCGCGCCTGCTCGGGCTTCGACTCGACCTCGGGAAGCTTCTCGAAGATCGAGCGCTCGGCTGCGATCTCCGCCTCGGACACATCGTCGCGGGTTTCGTACCGTGGCGCCGCGAAGGCGATGTGCATCGCCAACCGACGCGCGGCGTCGGGGGAGCCCTCCGCCTTGACGAGCACGCCGATCTTGTGTGCCGGCGGGTGAACATACGCGGCGATCGCCTCGCCGTTCGAAGACTCGAACCGAACCGCTCCGCGAACGACGATGTTCTCGCCGATTTTGGCGACGAGGTCGGTGCGTTCGTCTTCGAGCGTCGTCACTGCCTCCGGACCCTCCTTCTCGACGGCGTCGAGTAGACGCTTTGCGAATGCCCGAAATTCCTCGTTCTTCGACACCGGCTCGGTCTCCGAGCCAACCGCGACGAGCGTCCCCTTCGAATCGTCGACGCGGGCGAGCACGACGCCCTCCGGCGTTCCCCTGCCGGCCCGCTTGCTCGCCTGGGCCACGCCCCATTCGCGCAGGAGCTGCTTCGCTGCCTCCAGATCGCCGGCCGTTTCCTGGAGGGCGCGCTTGCAGTCCATCATCGGCGCGCCGGTCATCTCCCGGAGCTGCTTGACGAGATCGGCCGAAACGTCGCTCATTCGGCCGGCACCTCCTCCTGCGGTTGCTCGGCGGCAGCGGTCTCTTCTGCGCTCTCGCCCTGCGACAGCTGCTCAACCGCAGCCTCAGTCTCGTGCCCGGGGGAACCTCCCGGTTCCCCCGAATCCCCCTCCCCAGGTCCGCTAACGGGGATAGGCGGCTCCGCCGCGGGAGCTTCGTCGACCACAGCGGCCTCCTCAGCCGCCGGTTCCTCCGCCACCGCCTGAAACTCCTCGACCTTGATCTGCTGCTTCCCGGCCTCGATGGCGTCGGCCATCGTCCGGATCACGAGCTCGCAGGCCTTGATCGCGTCGTCGTTCCCCGGCACGACGTAGTCGGCCTCGTCGGGATCGCAGTTGGTGTCGACGAGTGCCACGACCGGTAGGCCCAGCCGGCGCGCCTCACGAACCGCGATTGCCTCTTTGCGCAGGTCGATGACGAGCATCGCGTCCGGCTGCTTCTTCATGTCCGCCACGCCGCCCAGATGGCTCTCCAGCCGCTCGAGCTCTGCGACCATCGAGATCCGCTCCTTCGGCGGCAGGAGGTCGAGCTGTCCCTCCTCGTTCAGCCGGCGCAGCTCGTGGAGGCGTTCGATGCGGCTCGAGATCGTTCGCCAGTTCGTCAGCAGGCCGCCGAGCCAGCGGTGGTTGACGTATGGCATGCCGACTCGCTTTGCGTGCTCTTCGATCGAGTCTTGCGCCTGCTTCTTCGTGCCGACAAAGAGCATCGTCCCGCCGCGACTCGCAAGGTTGCGCGCGAATGCGGCGGCTTCCTCCAGCAGCTGCAACGTCTGCTCGAGATTGATGATGTAGATGCCGCCGCGCTCGCCGAATATGAAGCGGCGCATCTTGGGGTCCCAGCGGCGCGTCTGATGGCCGAAATGGACACCGGCCTCCAGCAGCTCTCGCATGGTGACGACGGGCACGTGCTACCTCCTGTTGGTTGGATGCAATTCAGCCGGCGGCGACCGGGCGGAACCAGCTCGCTCGAGCCGGCACCACCACCCGTCCTTCCGCCGGGACGGTTACAGAGTCGCTGGATTCTAGCCGCTGCCCCGCACGTGGCTCAGATACGCGTCCAACTCGGGCGGAAGGGGCGATTCGACCTCGATTCGCTCGGCCGTGAAGGGATGTGCGAACGCCAGTCGCCCGGCGTGCAGGAACTGGCGGCCGAGCGCCTGGTCGGGGACGCCGTAGATCGGGTCGCCCACGACTGGCAGATCGACCGCGGCCAAGTGCACGCGAATCTGATGCGTCCGCCCAGTCTCCAGGCGCACGTCGAGCAGCGCGTGTCCCCGGATGAGCTCGGCGACCTCGAAATGGGTCACGGCGTCGCGCGGAGTGTCCGTGTCCAGCGACTGGCGCGTCGGCTCGTCGCGGTCGCGTCCGATCGGTGCGTCGATCCGCCCCCGCCAGGAGCGCGGCCGGCCGCGGACGAGGGCGACGTAGCTGCGTTCGAGCGCGCGCTTGCGCACCATGTCCTCCAGACGGCGATGAGCCTCTTCCGAGCGCGCGACCACGAGCAGGCCCGAGGTATCGCGGTCGAGCCGGTGCACGATTCCGGGGCGATCCTTCTCCCCGCCCCCGGCCCGTCCGACGAGCCCATGGACGAGGGTGCCGCTCGCATGGCCGGCCGCGGGATGCACGACGACGCCGGCCGGCTTGTCGACGACCAGCAGATGCTCGTCCTCGTAGGCGACGCGGAAGTCGACCTCCTCCCGCTCGAGAGCCCGCTCCTCCTTCGCGGGCAACTCCACCTCGAGGTCCTCGCCCCCCTCGAGGCGGTGACTCTTCGGCCGTGCGGCTCCGTCGACGAGCACGGCGCCACTAGCCAACAACCGCTCGGCTGCCGAGCGCGAGCCGATCTCCGGTAGCTCCGCCAGGTAGCGGTCGAGGCGGACACCAGCCGCCTCGTCAGGGACTACAGACCTCAGTCTGGAACGACCCGCGGGCGCGCGCGGACCCGTTGCGGCAGGAGCAGGGCGGCCAGAAGCACGAGGACGCCGAGGACGATGAAGCTGTCCGCGAGGTTGAAAGCCGGCCAGAAGCGAAGATCGATGAAGTCGGTCACGTGCCCGAGGCGGATGCGATCCACGAGGTTCGAGGCGCTGCCGCCGATCAGAAGGCCGAGGGCAACCGGCAGGATCGGGTGCCGCGCGCCAGAGCGGGCGAAGAAGAGCAGCATCCAACCGACGGCAACGGCGGTGAGCGCGGTCACTACGGGCGTCGCGCTCGCGAAGAGGCCGAATGCGATCCCCGAGTTCTGGACGTGGTGAATCGAGAGCGGCCCCGCGACGTGCCGCTCAGCGTCGAGCGAGAGATGGCTCGCCACGATGTGCTTCGTCAGCTGGTCGCCGCCCAGCGCGGCGAGGGCGATTGCGGAGAGGCCGACCCATTGCTGGGCACGAGCAGCCAGCGAGCGATGTGCCCCGGAGACAGGCGTGAGCGCGTCGGTCGACGAACCGACCCGCACATCCGCGGCCCGCGACGCGGGCTCGTTCAACCCCGCTCCTCGAGTCGTTTGCAGTCGATGCACTGCGTCGCCCACGGGATTGCGGAGAGCCGTTCTTCCCCGATCGGCCGACCGCAGTTGACGCAGATCCCGTACGTGCCGTCCTCGATGCGATTCAGGGCCCCGTCGATCGCGGCGAGCACGTGCTCGGAGTTCTCTTCGAGCGTGTAGTCGATCTCGCGGTCGAGCGTCGCCGTCGCCGTCTCGGCGAGATGGTTGCTGTCGAGGGTCTCGTCCTCGGTCTCCTCCTCGATCGACCCCGGGTTCTCCTTGTGGAGGTAATCGATCGCGTCGAGGACACGCCGGCGCTCCGCGAGGAGCTCGTCACGAAAACGCGCGGGATCGACGGCCATGGAGGAAGTCTAGTCTCAGCTAAGGCGCTGCTTGCAGCGCCGACCATCAGGACGCGCGAGCTCTGCTCGTGCGTCCGTCGGAACTGACCGGTCGATCGGCTTGAAGTCAATCCCAACGGCTCTAGGCGCTGCTTGCAGCGCCGACCATCAGGACGCGCGAGCTCTGCTCGTGCGTCCGTCGGAACTGACCGGTCGACCGGCTTGAAGTCAATCCCGACGGCTCTAGGCGGCTTCGACCGCCTCATCCTCACCGTCGTGCTCGTCGACCATGGCCAGCGCCGAGCGCAGCAGCGACCGGATGCGACTTGCCTCTCCGCGCAGATGCTCCCGCTCGGCGAGCGCGTGCTGCTTGATCAGGCGCGCCTCTGAGTGGGACTCCGTGAGGATCACGTCCGCCTCGCGGCGGGCCTGGTCCTTGAGCTCCTGAGCGCTTCGCTCCGCCGAGACGAGGGTCTTCCGCAGCAGCGTCTCGAGGTCGCGGTAGCGGGCGATGTCTGACTCGAGCCGCTCGAGCTTGTCCTCGAGGTCGGCTCGTTCCCGCCAGACTTCCTCGAAGCTCTCGACGATCTCTTCGAGCAGCCGGTCGGTCGCCCCGCGGGCATAGCCCAACGGGCTGCGGGCCAACTTGACGTGCCGGATTTCGACAGGTGTCAGTGCCATTTCTCCACCTCCCTTCTCAATCGATTCGGTCGAGGATCGCCTGGATCAGCCGGTCGAGGAAGATGAGGCTGAAGACCGCCATGATCGGCGATAGGTCGAGGGGGCCGAAGGGCGGCAGGATGCGCCGAAACAGGCGTAGGTACGGATCGCAGACGTCGTAGAGGAAGCGCTGGATCCGGTTCAGCCAGGTCGAATAGGGGAGCCGGACCCAGGACATGATGATGTACCCGAAGATCAGGAGGATGTAGACCGAGATGAAGACGTCGACGAATTGCGCGATCGACGAGATTGCGTCTGCGAGCACGGTTGAACCGCCCATGCGGCGGAGTTCGGCCCCAGGCGGCCTCTTCCTCTGCGCCCGTGGAGGCTAGTTGTGGAGGATCAGCTGGGTCGACCGGTCATTTCCGACGAACCGTGCGCGAGAAAGACGGCAACGCGAGCGATGCCTAAGACGCGGCCTGAGGGCGGCGCCTTTAAGCCTGGTTGAAGAAGCCGCCGCGCTCGAGGAGGCGTGCGCGCTCCTCGGCGGAGACCTCGACGTTTCGCGGTGTGAGCAGGAAGACCTTGTCGGCGACGCGCTGCATGCCCCCGCCGAGCGCATAGGTGAGCCCGCTTGCGAAATCGATCAGACGCTTGGAGAGCTCAGCGTCCGTGCCCTGGAGGTTGAGGATGACCGGCGTGCCCTCCTTGAACTTGTCCGCGATCTGCTGTGCGTCGTTGAAGCTGCGCGGGACAACGAGGTGGACACTCACCGACGGGTGGCCGGGTGCGGCCTCGACCGGGCGGGGCCGGGACGGCCTCAGGACGGCAGTTCGCGGGCTGAGAGCGGCTTCTGGCTCCGTCCAGTCCTCGAACTCGCCGCCTCGCCGCCGGCGCGGTGAGAGCCGGCGGACGTTCGGGCGCTCGCTGTAGGAGCGCTCGAGCTCCTCGTTCGTGACATAGCCGTCCTCATCCCACTCCTCATCCTCCTCGGCGATCCCGAAGTAGACGAGTGTGCGGTTCCAGACGTCGGCGAAGGCCATAGCAGGCAAAATTCTAACTCAGCATGGGGGAACCCATGGTTCCCCCATGTACCCCCTCCTTCACATTTCTCCTGCGCAACGCCAAATTTAGCTCCGCCGAGCCAAGCTCGGCTCCGTCCACAACGAGATCTCAGCGACGATCGCCGTAGAGCACCGCTCCGATCCGAATCATTGTGGCTCCCTCCTCCACCGCCACCTTGTAATCCTGGCTCGTGCCCATTGAAAGCTCTGGAAGACCGTGTTGTTGCCCCAGTTCTCGGAGATTTCGAAAGAGAGGCCGCGATCGTTCCGGGTCCGCGGTCTCCGGCGGCATCGTCGATAGGCCTCGGACGTCCGGGTACAGCTCGATGAACCCGTCCAGCTCTTTGGGCGAGACGCCAGATTTCGATGCTTCGCCGGCGAGGTTGACCTGGACGAGCGCCGGCACCTCGAGTCGCCGCGCCGCCGACTCGGAGTCCAGCGAGTGCACGAGCTCGCAGATCTCGTTCACGATCTTCGTCTTGCGGCTCTGCAGGTGGCCGATGAAGTGCCAGCGGAAGGCGTCACCGTAGGCGGCGTGCTTCGCCTCCAAGTCTTGCGCCCGGTTCTCGCCGACGACTTCGATTCCAGCCTGCGCAAGGACAGCCATGTCCTCGACCGAGACGTACTTCGTGGCCGCGACGATGGTCACATCGGGCCCAACCTCCTCGCGCACGCGGGCATATCGTGCCCGCACCTCGTCAGGTGACATGCGCAATCACTCCCTGGCGGCCGGTCGCCGGCCCGTCACGCCGATGCGAGAAGAAGAGCTCGGGGTGACAGGACGTGCACATCTCGACCCGCTCGACTGCTGTGCACCCCGCTGAGACGAGCGCCTTCTCGGTCGCTGCGTAGAGGTCGAGGTTCTTGCCGACCAGCACCTCGGCGCCAAAACGGCTCCGGAACGGCTCGGCCACCTCCTCCCCCACCTCGTAGCAGCACCCGCCGATCCCAGGGCCGATCGCTGCAACCAGGCGTCTATCGCCAAGAGCCTCGATCGCCGCGGTTATGACGCCCTCGAGCAGCCCGCGCCAGCCGACGTGGAGCACGGCCAGGGCGGGCTCACCGCCGTTTGCGCGCGCGACCGCGACCGGCAGACAATCCGCCGTGATCAGCATCAGCGCGAGACCGCGCTCGTCGGTCCAGAGGGCATCGCCCGGCGGATGGTCGAAGCCGGCAGTCATCACGCCGCGGTCGGCCTGCGCGCGCACGACACCGGCTCCGTGCCGCTGCCAGAGCATCGTCGCCTGGTCGGGATCCGCTCCGGCATGACGGCAGAGCCGGGAGCGGTTCTCGATTACACGCTCGGGGTCGTCGCCGGTGAGAATGCCGAGGTTGAGCGACTCGAATGGCCCCTCGCTCACTCCGCCGAGACGGGTCGAGAAGGCGACGTCGTACGCGCCTCCCCCGTTCCAGCGAAAGAGTGGAACGCTCACGTTGGCTCGATCAACTCGCGGGCAGCGGCGAGCTCCGACTCCCGCCCGTCAAGCTCACCGTTCAGCTTGCGCCGGCGGAGCTCCACCAGGATCTCTCCGACCCGGGGGGACTCAGCGAGACCGAGCTTGGCGACGTCCCGACCGTTGATCTCGAGCCGGATGCCGTCGAGCCGCTCGAAGTACTCGTGGAGCTGCGGGAGATCGGCCAGCGCCAGTGCGAAGAGCGGCGCGTCCGGGGCGTGCGGCTCTGCGAGGGCGACGACATCGGCCGGCGACATCGAGCCCCCGGCGAGCCTGTCTGCGATCCCGGGGCCGAGTGTGACCGCCGCCATGATGTGCTGGGCGTCGCGCTTGCGCACCTTGAGGCGCGCGAGCAAGTCGGAGAGCTCGTCCGCCGAGAGCTCGCGCGCGAGAGACGTGAGCCCCAGCCGCCACGGCGGGACTTGCAGGCGATAGCGGTCGTCGAGGTCGCGCAGTCGCTTGACCAGCCTCGCCGCTTCATCATCCGCTCTGAGCCCCGGGTGGACCGCCTTGTCCGCGCCGAGCTCGCCCAGGCGCTCGACGGAATGGTCGACTCCGCCCTCGTCGAGGAGCGCGGTCAGCTCTTCGCGTAGGCGAGCACCGGAGAGCCGGCCGACGAGGCCTTGCTCGATCGCCGCTCGCGCCAGGCCCACGGTGTCCTCGTCCATGCGAAAGCCATGGCGATTCTCGTACCGGATGCCGCGGAAGATCCGGGTCGGATCGTCGACGAAGGAACCTTCGTGGAGCACGCGAAGGCGCTTTGCTTCGAGGTCATGCTGGCCTTCGAAGGGATCGACCAGGCGGCCGAGGTCATCGCGCTTGAGCGAGACGGCCATCGCGTTGATCGTGAAATCTCGGCGAAACAGGTCTTCCTGGAGCGAGGCGTGCTCGACGCTCGGAAGCGCGGCCGGCTGGGCGTAGGACTCGGTGCGCGCAGTGGCGACGTCGACCCACTGCTTGTCTCCGTAGAGCACGACGGCCGTGCCGAACTTGTCGTGAGTCCGAATCCGCCCGCCGAGCGCTTCGGCGAGCGCCGTGGCCACCTTGATTGCGTCGCCCTCGACGACGATGTCGACGTCGAAGCCGGGCTCGCCGAGGAGGATGTCCCGGACCGTGCCGCCGACGAGAAAGACCCCGTCGTACGCCTCGCCGACGCGGCCAACCGCTTCGAGCACGGGCCCCAGGCTCTCGGGGAGCGCAAGCGTCGTCATCGGCGTCATTCTGCCTGGGACTTCCCGTCGAGCTGGTGCCAATCCGGCTCGAACACGACACAGACGCGCGCGCTTTTCAGCGCTACGATCGCAATCGGGGAGGAGGTTGGGCTACCGGGGCGACTGTCCCAAAAGTACGGTGGGTTCACACTTCCGCGATCGCCTCGATCTCGACGAGCGCACCCGACGGTAGAGCGCCGACCTCGATCGTCGAGCGCGCGGGCGGCGGCTCGCCAACTCGTTGCGCATACACGTCGTTCATGCCCTGGAAGTCGCCGAGGTTGGCGAGAAAGACCGTCGTCTTCACGATCCGGTCGAGACTGCTGCCCGCCTCCGTCAAGATCGCCTCGAGGTTGTTGAAGATCTGCTCGGTCTGCTCGCCGATCGTCGCGGCAACCATCTCCGAGCCGCCGGGAGCGAGCCCGAGCTGGCCGGAGACGAACACGAAGCCTCCCGCCTTGATCCCCTGCGAGTAGGGCGCACCCTGAAATGGCGCCGGGGCACCCTCGGTCCGAACAACGGTCTTCGCCATCGTCACTCCTTTCGCTTCCGCGGGCGGCCGGCCTGGGCAAGGGCCACGCCGAGCGCCTTGAAGATCGCCTCCAGCACGTGCTGCGGATCGTCACCGCCGATCAGCCGTACGTGGAGCGTCAGCCCGCCGCCCTCCGCGAGCTCGTGCAGAAAGCTCGCCACGAGGTCGGTACCGAGGCCGCCGACGCGCGCTTCCGAGAGATCGACGTTCGAGACGACGAGCGGTCTCCCCGTGGCTTCCAGGATGACCTGCGCAAGGGCCTCGTCCGCTGCCGCCACGGCCGACCCGTGTCCGCGCACCTCGTCCGAGCTCAGCTGCTCGCGGAGCGCCTGCCCAAGCGCCTTGCCCGCGGCCGCGACCTCGGCATCGGCCCCTTCCGGGGCGAGCTGGAGCTCGAGGTCGAGCGCGGCATAGCGGGCGAGCAGGCCGAGCAGATGGTCGAGGACCGGGAGCCCGCTCCCGACGTTGCTCTCGCCGGTTCCGTCCAGCGAGACGCGCACGCGGGCGCGGTCGATGTCACTCACTCGATCGGGGGACGCCATCCCTCGATCCAGGGTACCGCACCCGCGTAACCAGGCCGACGACGGACGGGAGACCCGCTCTCCCCGCCGCGGCCTATGCCAAGCCCAGTTCTCCACTTCCCCCGATTTCCGGCGCTGCTTGCCGCAGCGATTGCGCTCGCGGCCTTTCTGGCCCCGACCGGGGCCACGACGCCTCCCGCCAAGGCCCACGTCGTCGTCGGCTTCCGGTCTCAGGCCGCTCTCGCCGACGCCCTCGCGCGCTTCCCGGGAGCGGAGATCGTGCGCCGCGTGCCGCACATGAGAACGGTCGAGATCGAATTCGACGGCGACCCACGAGGTTTCTCGTCCCAGCCCGGAATCGCGTTCTCGCACCGGCCACTGCTCCGAACCTCCAAGGTCGAGCCCGCGCTCGCGGCGATCTTTCGGCCTGGCGTCCCCTACGAGTGGCAGTACATCGCAACTCGCGTGAACGAGGTACCCGAGCCCGTCTTGCGGGCGGCGAGCGCAATCAAGATCGCCGTCATCGACACCGGCGCCGACGTTACGCATCCCGATCTGGCCGCGAAGAAGCCCGAGACCTGGGACATCGTCCATCGCCGCCCGAACGTCGCCGACAAGGACGGCCACGGGACCTTCGTCTCCTCGCTCGCAGCCGGCTCCGTCACGAACAACGAGGGCATTGCAGGCTTCGGCGGCGACGCCGGCCTCATGATGATGAAGGCCGTCGGCAAAGACGACAGCTTCAGCGACGTCGACGAGGCCGCCGCCATCGTCTACGCGGTCGACCACGGCGCGAAGATCATCAACCTGAGCCTCGGCGGCGAGGGCACCTCGAAGCTCGAGGAGCGGGCCATCCTCTACGCGGCGAGCCACAACGTACTGCTCGTCGCGGCCGCCGGCAACGAGTATCAGGAGGGCAACCCGATCGAGTACCCGGCGGCGGCGCTCCAGCCGGTCGGCTCGAAGGGACAGGGCGGCGTCGGCCTCTCCGTCGGAGCGACGACGCTGTCCGGTAAGCGCGCCTCCTTCTCGAATACCGGCTCGCAGATTTCGCTGGTTGCCCCCGGTGAGCACGTCTTCGGAGCCGTCGCTGCCAGATCCTCGCGCGCGTGGTGGCCGCGCTATGCGCTGCCCGGCTCGCTCGCCGGTCTCTACGGCTGGTCGAGCGGAACATCCTTCTCGAGCCCCGAGGTCGCCGGTGCGGCCGCGCTCGTCTGGGCCGCGAATCCGGCTCTGACCGCGCAGCAAGTGGCCGGGATCCTCAAAGCGACCGCCTCGGGCCACGGCGCCTGGAACCCAAGGCTCGGCTACGGGCTCATCGACGTTGCCGGCGCAGTCGCCGCCGCGACCGGGCAGCCGATCGCCCCGCGCGTCCAGGCCGGAGCCTGGCTCAGCGTCCAACGGCTACACGCTCGCGCCGCTCGCCTGGCCGGGCCGGACCGCTCGCTCCGACGCGTGCGCCTCGCCGTGCATCTCCGTACGAGCGCTCCGACCGTAGCGCCCGACTGGCGAGTCCTCTCTCTCGAGCTCCGCCGCGGCCGGCAGTGGCGCCGGATCGCCCGCACGACGACGCGTTTCGGCGGCGGTATCCACTGGACGGTCGGGCTGCGCCCGGGTCGCCACCTCCTGCGTGTCGTCTACCGCGGCCGCTGGGATCTGCACGGCGCCGTGCGCCTGAAGCCGATCCGCGTGACCAAGTAGACCGTTATCGACTAGCCGGAGACGCGCTCGATGCGCGCTCCGAGGGCTCGCAGCCTCTCGTCGATCCGCTCGTACCCCTTGTCGATCTGGTAGATCGCACCGATCGTCGACTCGCCCTCCGCGCAGAGGCTCGCGAGCAGCATCGACATGCCCGCGCGGATGTCGGGGCTCTCCATGCGCTGACCGCGCAGCCGGGAAGGCCCGGTGACAACGGCTCGGTGCGGGTCGCAGAGGATGATCCGCGCCCCCATCGAGACGAGCTTGTCGGTGAAGAACAGGCGGTTCTCGAACATCTTCTCGAAGAGGAGCACAGTGCCCCGGGCCTGCGTCGCGACTGTCAGCGCGATCGAGGTGCAATCCGACGGAAAAGCCGGCCAAGGTCCGTCCTCGATCTTCGGGATGTGCCCGCCGATGTCGTCCTCGACCTGCAGCTCCTGGCCGGCAGGCACGCGCACGCTTCCGTCTCCGAGCTCGACGTTCACGCCGAGTCTCGCGAACGTCGGGAGGATCGAGACGAGATCCTCGGCCTTCACGCCGTCGACGATCAGATCGCCGCCGGTGACCGCGGCGAGGCCGATGAAGCTCGCAACCTCGACGTGGTCGGGGCCGATCGTCCACTCGCCCCCGCCGAGGCCCTCGACACCCTCGACTCGGAGCACGTTCGACTCGATGCCCCCGATTGACGCCCCGAGCGAGACGAGGAAGCGGCACAGATCCTGCACGTGCGGCTCGCAGGCCGCATTGCCGATGGCCGTGACTCCCGGGGCGAGCGTCGCTGCCATCACGATGTTCTCGGTCGCCATCACGCTGGCCTCGTCGAGAAAGACGTCGGCGCCGCGCAGGCCGTCGGTCCGCATCTCGTAGGCGTCGCCGGTTTCGACGCGTGTGCCGAGCTTCGTGAATCCGTGGATGTGAGGATCGAGCCGTCGCCGCCCGATCACGTCCCCGCCCGGCGGCGCGACGATAGCGCTGCCGCTGCGGACGAGCAGCGGGCCGGCCACGAGGAACGAGGCCCGCATCCGGGAGCAGAGCTCGCGGTCGAGCTCGGTCTTCCGGATCTCCGCGGCGTGCACGCGCACCTCGTTGTCGCCGGTCCACTCGACGTCGGCGCCGACGTCGACGAGTAGCGCGAGCATCGTGTCGACGTCGCGAATGCGCGGGATGTTCCGGAGCACGACGGGCTCAGTGGTCAGCAGGCAGGCGGCGAGGATCGGCAGCGCGCCGTTCTTGTTCCCCGCGGCGGTCACACGGCCGTGCAGGGGCTGCCCACCCTCGATCAGGAAGGACTCCAGCAGCGCGTCTGCGACGATCGTCTCGGCCATCGGGCGAGGGGCTATCGTACCCCCCGCTTGGAGATCTCTCGCGACCGCGCCTGGGAGACCTTGACCCGCTACACGAAGAGCGAGGCGCTGCTCAGGCATGCGCTCGCAGTCGAAGCTGCGGTCCGTGCCTATGCGCGCCGTTTCGGCGAGGACGAGGAGCTCTGGGGCGTGACGGCTCTGCTCCACGACTTCGACTGGGAGATGCACCCGACGCTCGAGCAACACCCGCAGGACGGCGCGCCGATCCTGCGCCAGGAGGGCTATCCCGAGGAGGTGATCGAGGGCATCCTCTCGCACGCGGAGCACCTAGCCCTACCGCGCGACACGCCGCTGAAGAAGACCCTCTTCGCGTGCGACGAGCTCTCCGGCTTCATCCATGCCTGCGGGCTCGTCAGGCCCGACGGAATCGAGACGCTGGAGCCGAAGTCGGTGAAGAAGAAGCTGAAGCAGCCGTCCTTCGCCGCCGGCGTGAACCGCGACGACGTCTACAAGGGCGCGGAGGAGCTCGGGGTCGAGCTCGACGACCACATCCGGTTCGTGATCGAGGCCATGCGGCCGATCGCGGCTGACCTCGGACTACGGCAGCCCGGCGAGTAAGCGGTCGACGTCCCTCTCGCTCGTCCAATAGCCGCACGAGACTCTGATCAGTCCGCGCCCTGGGATCTCCCGCACGATCACGCCCTGGTCCCTGAGCCGGGCGACGATCTCGCCGGCGTCGCCGGCCGGACGGAACGTGACGAGGCCTGCCTGATCGGGCTTGGTGACGACCTCGAAGCGCTCTGCCAGAGCTTCACGGCAGCGTGCGGCGATCTCGGCGATTCGCTCGAAGCGCCAGTCCGGCGCCACGTCGAGCGCGGCGGAGAGCCCCGCCAGCGAGGAGCCTCCGATCCAGCCGGTGTCGAACCGCTCCGCGCCGTCCCGCGGCACGAAGGAGCCGTCCGGCTGATGTTCGGCCTGGGCGAAGTAGCTCGGCAAGGCGATACGCAGCCCCTCCGGGTCGGCGACGAAGAGCGCTCCGGTCGCATCGGGCCCGCAGAGCCACTTCTGGCACGAGACGGCGTAGAAGTCGTACGCGGCGGCCTCGACCGGAATCACGCCCACCGCCTGCGCCCCGTCGACGAGGATCGGGAGGCCGGTCTCCGCCTTCACTTGTTCCGGGTCGAGCGAGTTGCCCGTCACCCACGAGACGTGCGACATCGCGATCAGCCGCGTCCGCTCCGTGAGGGCGTCGGCAATCTCGTCAGGCGGAACGGCGACCACGCGCGCCCTCGAGACGGCGAGGGCTCCCAGCAACCCGAAGTGCTCGACGTCGCTCGTCACGACCTCGTCCTCGGGGCCGAGGTCGAGCCCCGCGAGCACGAGGTTGCAGCCCTCCGTCGTCGAGCTCGTCAGAGCGAGCCGCGCGGGATCGACGGCGAGAGTGGTGGCGAGCCTCGCGCGCACCTCGTCGCGCATCTCCAGCACGCGTGAGAAATAGGGCTCGCCGCCGCGCCCCTGGGCGAGGTCGAGCAGCTGCTCGGCCAGCATCGCTTCAACCGTTGGCCGGGCGAGTGGGCCGTTCGTGCCGGCGTTTAGATACGCGAGGTGCTCGAGCACCGGAAACGCGGCGCGTGCCTCTTCGAAGGTCACGCGATCCGAGCCTCGACCGGCGAGTGGTCTGAGAGCACGCGGCTGCCAAACCGCCGGCGCTCGGCCGGCCAGCGTTCGCAAGCCTCGAGCTCCGCGCCGCGAACGAGCACCTGGTCGAGCCCCTCGAGGGCCTCCGTAAACCCCCACTCGGCGCCTGCCAGGGCGGCAAGAGTCCGCGACCGCGCCGCGCGAACGTTGAAGTCACCGGCGAGGACGCAGATCTCGCCCGGCCGGGCCAGCCCGTCGGCGAAGCTCGCCGCGCGGAAGAGCTCGGCGTCTGCAAGGCGGTCGTCGGGCAAGCCGGTCGCGTGCAGGTTCGCCACGAGCGCGAGGCGCCCATCGGGCAGCCCGAGACGCAGTGCCTGGCAGACTCGCCGCTCCTTCGCCCAGGCAAGCCGGGCAACGAGGTCGAGACCAAGCCATCGGGCCTGAGCGCTGCGGAACGGCCGGCTGTTCAGCACGACCGACATCCGATCGAGCGCTCTCAGCCGGGGATCGACGAGGATCGCGTTGGCCTGGCCGGAGAAGGCCGACCGGAGGCGACCGTGATGGAGATCGGTCAGGCGGCGTCCCAGCTCGGCGCTAGACGGAACGGGGCCGACCCGCGGCGGGGCCGCGACCGCAGCGTAGACCTTCATGCCCGACCAGTCACCGAGCCGTTCCAGAGCCCAGACCGGAACCTCCTGGAGGCACAGCACCTCCGGCCGGTCCGTGCTCGCCAGCCGCACCATCTCCTCGAGGAACGCGTCCCGCTCGGCCGGGAAGGCATTGCCGTGAAAGACGTTCCAGGTCCGAACCAGCAACTCGCGAACTACATTAAGGCGCCGAAGAGGCTGCGCGGGCTTCGCCTGTGCGGCCGTTAACCCACCTTCTCAGTGAACGCTGCGTAGGACGCCGCGGTTAGCCTCTAAGCGATGCGCGTCCTGCTCGCCGATCCACCGGCCTTCACGCCGCAATACGACGATGCGCTGGCCTCGGCCCTCGCCCGGACTGGCGCCGACGTCGAGCTCGTCACCTCGCCCTTCCGTTTCGGCGAGCCGCCCGTGCCCGACGGCTACCGCCGGAGCGAGCTCTTCTATCCCGTCAGCTCGCGCCTCTTTCGCCGCTCGCGGCTCCGCATCCCGGTCAAGCTGGTCGAGCACCCGATCGGTCTCGCACGGCTCGCGCGGAGAGATGCGGACGTGGTGCACCTCCAGTGGCTGGCCGCGCCCGAGCTCGACGACCGGCTTCTCCGCCAGCGGGCCCCGCTTGTCTTCACCGCCCACGACCTGCTCCCGCGCCGGACGGCTGCGAAGCGCGGCCTCTGGCGGCGTCTCTTCGCGCGTTTCGAGCGAATCGTCGTCCACAGCGAGCGGGGCCGGGAGCAGCTGACCGAGCTCGCGGATCCTGAACGCCTGCGTGTGATCTCGCACCCCGTCTACGCAAGCGAGCCGAAGCGGCGCGACGACGGACACACGCTCCTCTGCCTCGGGATCATTCGCGCCTACAAGGGAATCGACGACGCGATCTCGGCCGTCAGGCGTGTCGACGGAGCGCGGCTGCTCGTCGCGGGCGACCCACTCGAGCCGATCGACGCCTACCGGGCAGCCGCCGGAGACAGAGCGGAGTGGCGGCTCGGCTACCTGTCCGAAGACGAGATCGATCGCGCGCTCGGCGAGACGACGGTCGCGCTCTTTCCTTATCGTCCCGAGATCGACCAGAGCGGCGCCCTCATGCGCGCGCTCGGGGCCGGCGTGCCGGCCGTCGTCTACGACGTCGGGGGGCTCGGCGAGGCGGTCCGGCGTTTTGGAGCAGGCCGCGTCGTCCCGCCCGCCGACGTTGAGGCGCTGACCGAAGCAGTGCGCGAGCTTCTGGACGACCCACAGGCGCTCGAGCAGGCACGCGCCGGTGCCGAACGCGCACGCGCAGAGCTCACCTGGGAAGCAGCCGCCGAGGCCCACCTCGAGGTGTACCGGGAGCTCGTGTGACCCGCGCTCGCTTCGCCGACGTCATCCACCGCCAGCTCGACCTCTTCGAGCGCGAGGAGGCGGCGCTGATCGCGGAGTGCGAGGCTGCCGAAAACGCCTACGACGAGGCCGACCGCGACGAGGCCGAGGAGCGCTACGCCGACTACCTCGACCTGGTCGAGACCGGCACTGAGCTCCTAGCCGGCCTGCGCGACAACTTCGCCTCGACGATGGACGAGGAGACGGCCGAGGACTACGAGGACGCGTTCAACCGCGCCGTGCACGTGCGTTTGCCGCGGTTCGCACTCGAGATCGAAGATCTGTGAGCGCCGGGTTGCGCTAGCTCGAGATCGTGCTGCAGGCGGGCTCGTCGGAAGTGGCGGTGTTCAGCTTCTCGTTGTCGTACTTGTCGCCGAGGTTGTAGAAGGCCTTGCCGGTCGCTGTCAGCTCCTGCCGGATATCTCGGCCGAGCGCTGTCACCCCGCTCGAGAACGACTGAGCATCCGAGGTCGAGAGCTTGTTCGCCCGCTTCTCCGCGCGCGTGAAGCTCGCGCGGGCTTGACGCAGGCCCGTTTCGAGCTCGCGCTGGATCGCCTTCCCGTCCTTGATCGCGGGCGGGCCGACGCCGTGAACCCTCTCGATCATCGTGTCGGCGCTCGTGCCGGCGTGTTCCAGGAACACGACAAACTTCGCCTTCACGCTCTTGATGCTCTTCGCCCTTCTGACGTCGGCCCCGAGCCTCCGGCTGTCGGCTTGCAACCCCTGTGCCCAATTGGTGAGCGCGCCGCACACGGTCGCTGCCCACGACTCGGGGCTCGCGCCGGAGTACTTCGCGCCTCCGCCGCCGCCGCAGCCGGCGGCAGTCAGAGCGAGCACGCAGATGCACGGAAGGACGAGGAAGGACCGGCGAGCGCGCACGCGCCGATTCTGTCAGAGACCGCAACGGCTCAACGATGACCGAAGTGATGGGCATCCGGCAGGGCCGAGACGAGGTCTGGGGCGCCCGAGATCGCCCGCGCGGTGGGTGCCAGGCTCTCGAGCTTCAGCACGACGACGTTCTGGTTTCGCTCGACGCGCTCGAAGGTGCCATGCGCGAGGACGAGTGGCTCGCCGCGCACGATTGCGCGGTGCCGCTCATAGACCGGCGGCGGGACGATCAGGTTCATTTGCCCGAACTCGTCCTCGAGCAGCATGAAGACGACGCCGTTCGCCGTCGCTGGGCGCTGTCGGGCCACGGCCATTCCCGCCACGACGACACGAGCCCTGTCCGGCGTCTGACACAGGTCATGGCTGGAGAGGACGCCCTCGGGGAGGTGCGGGCGGAGGAGCTCCATCGGGTGCACCCCGATCGAGAGGCTCGTCTGCCGATAGTCGGCGAGCATTCGCTCCCAGTCGGAGGGCGCGGGCAATTCGGGAGTCTCGGCGGTCGGGTCGAGCGGAAGCGCGAGTTGGCGCTCCTCGCCGCCGGAGCCGGGCACGCTCTGCGAGCGCGGCACGAGCCCGAGCTCCCAGAGCAGCGCACGGCGTGACTCACCCAGAGAGTCACAGGCACCCGACGAGATCAGGCTCTCGAGACCGCCATGGCTGAGCGAGGAGCGTTGCGCGAGTGAGACAACATCGGGGAACGGCCCACCGCGGGCCCGCTCCTCGGCGAGCGCCTTGGCGTCGTCCTCGCCGATCGAGGCGATGTACTCGAAGCCGATGCGAACTGCGCCGTCCTCGATGCTGCACTTCGCTTCGCTGACGTTCACGTGCGGCGGGCGCACCTCCACCCCACGCCGCTGGGCGTCACGGACGAGGCTCGCCGGCGGATAGAAGCCCATCGGCTGCGCGTTCAGGAGCGCGCACAGGAACTCAGCGGGATAGTGATGGCGCAGCCACGCGGACTGATAGGCGAGCAGGCCGAAGGCGGCCGCGTGCGACTTCGGAAAGCCGAAGCCCGAGAAGCCGACGAGCTTGTCGTAGACCGCGTCGGCCGTCTGGTTGTCGACGCCCTTCGCAACAGCTCCCTCCACGAAGCGCTCGCGAAACGCCTCGATCGCCTCCTCGCTCCGCTTGCGGCTCATCGCGCGGCGCAGCCCCTCGGCCTCTCCCACGCTGAAGCCCGCGAGCGCGATCGCCACCTCGAGCACCTGATCCTGGAAGACGACGACGCCGAGGGTCTCGCGCAGCGGCTCGGCAAGGAGCTGGTGGTCGACCGGCGGAACGAAGCTCGGGTCCTCACGAAGGCGCTGGCGGTGCTCGATGTACGGGTGGACGGCCTTGCCCTGGATCGGCCCGGGACGGACAAGCGCGACCTGCACGGTGAGGTCGTCGAGGTTCTCCGGCCGCGTGCGCAGCAGGCTCTGCATCTGTGCTCGGCTCTCGATCTGAAAATCGCCGATCGTGTCCGCGCGCTGGATCTCTTCGTAGACTCGGGGGTCGTCGAGCGGGATCCGCGAGAGGTCGATCGTCTTGCCGCGCAACTTTGCGATCTGGACGACGCAGTCCTCGACCGCGGAGAGCATGCCGAGGCCGAGCAGGTCGATCTTCAGAAAGCCCGCATCTGCGCACGAGTCCTTGTCCCACTGACAGATTTGGCGCCCCTCCATCGCTGCGGGCTGGACCGGGACGAGCTCGACGAGCGGACGGCTCGAGATCACCATCCCGCCTGGATGCTGCGAGATGTGCCGCGGCAGGCCGGCGATCTCGCGCGAGAGCTCCCCGAGGGCCCGCCAGCGCGGCGAGCGGAGCTTCGTCTCGCCGTCCGGAAGCTTGGCGATCTCCTCCTCAACACGTTTCGGATTCCCTTCCGTGATGCGCGCCAGCCGCTCGAGCTCGGCGAACGGGAGCCCGAGCGCTTTGCCGACGTCGCGGATCGCGCCGCGAGAGTGATAGGTCGAGAAGCTCGCAACGAGCGCAGCGTGCTCGCGCCCATAGCGCTCGGTGAGCGCGACGATCAGCTTCTCGCGGATGTCGCGCGGGAAGTCGAGGTCGATGTCGGGGACGGAATCGAGCTCGCGGTTCAGGAAGCGCCCGAGGGAGAGCTCGGCCGCGACGGGATCCACGTGCGAGAGCCCCGTCAGGTAACAGACGAGCGAGCCCACCGAGCTCCCACGCCCGCGCCCGGGTGGCAGCGAGTGCCGCGGCGACTCCCGTCCGCGCACCTCACGCGCCACATCGGCGGCGAGCTCCAGCACCTCCCAGTGGAGGAGAAAGAACCCGGCGAGCCCGAGCTCGTCGATGAGCGCCAGCTCTTCGTCCAAACGAGCCCTTGTCTTACTTAGCAACAGACTGTTACTAAGTCGGTAGCGGGCCTCGAAGGCTCGGTTGCAGACGCGGCCCAGCTCGGCGATGGCGGGCTCGTCGCGATCGGAGAAGTCCGGATAGCGGTAGCCGAGCTCCTCGGTGAGGTCGAACTCCAGTCTCGCGCCGAGCTCGTTCGTCCGCGCGACTGCCTCCAGATCGTCGGGGAAGCGCTCAGCGGACTTCTCAGGGGCAAGGAGGACGGATTCGTGGTTGCCGCGCCGCTCACGCTCGGCACCCTCGAGCGAGGTGCGGTGGCGGATCGCGACCATCGCGTCCTGAAGCTCGACGCGTCGCGGATGGTGCGCGTGCGTGTCGCCGGTGGCGATCGTCTCCACACCGAGCGTCTCGGCGAGGTCGCGCAGTCTCGCGTTGCGACGCGCATCGCCTCGTTCGTACGGCCGCTGGAGCTCGACGAAGAACCGCTCGGGGCCGAAGGCGCGGGCAAGCTCCGCGGCTGCGTTGGGGTCGCGAACCGCGAGCCCGTTCCGCGCACATCCGGAGAGGCACACGAGCCCCTCGTTCTGCTCCGCGAGCAGCCGGAGGTCGAGCGCGGGCGGCAGAAGCTCCGTTTCCTTTGGCCTCGTCCCGGCGTGCGCAGCCGTCAGCAGCCGGCAGAGGTTCGCGTAGCCCCGCGGCGTCTCCACGAGCAGCGTCACGTGCCCCCCGTCCGCGAGCGTCATCTCCGCGCCCGTGATCGGCCGCACTCCGAAGGCCTTCGCAGCGTGTGCGAACTCGAGCGACCCATAGACGCCGTCGTGGTCGGTCAGTGCGAGCGCCTCGTATCCCAGCTGGGCTGCGCTGGCGGCGAGCTCCTCAGGGTGCGACGCTCCGTCGAGGAACGAATAGGCTGAGTGTGCATGGAGCTCGACGTAGCGCACGCGGTGCTCCTACTCCCAGGCGAGGGCGAGATCGTGGCCGATCAGCCGGAGAAGACCCTGCGGCTCCTCGCCGATCATGACGAGCTGGCGTTGACGTGGTTTCGGTACTCCGGCGGCGAGCGCGGCCCCGAGTTGCACATCCACAAACGGCACACCGACGCCTTCTACGTTCTCAGCGGCGAGGTCTCGTTCGCGCTCGGGCCCGACGGGGCGCAGGAAGTGCGGGGCCAGGCAGGAGCGTTCGTCGCGGCGCCGGCCGGGGTCGTGCATACGTTTGCGAACGAGACTTCCGAAGAGGCGACCTTCCTCAACATCCACGCACCCAACATGGGGTTCGCCGACATGCTGCGGGCGCGCCGTGACGGTCGCACAGACGACGCCGAGCGCTTCGATCAGTTCCCTCCTCCCCCCGACGGCGGTCGACCCGTGTCGGACGCGACCGTTTCTCTCCCCGGCCAGGGCGAACGCATTCGTAACCTCGTGGTCAAGGTCTCGCGTGAAGAAATCGACGGGCTCGAGATCGATTGCGGGCCCGGGTACGGGCCCGACCCGCACAACCACGAGCGCGAGGTCGACTCGTTCTACATCCTCGACGGAGAGCTCGATTTCACCCTGGGCGACCAGATCGTCCGAGCAGGGCCCGGCACCTTCGTTTCTGCACCCCCCGGTGCCGTCCACGGCTTCAAGAACCCCGGCTCCGGCCGGGCCCGCTTCCTCAACTTCCACACGCCTGCCGGCGGTTTCGTAGATTCCCTGCGAAAGGAGTAGATGAACCCGAGAGCCCGCTACGACGAGATTGCCGACGACCTCGCGGCCCGCGACCCGAACGTCGAGCTCAGCCAGATGATGGGCATGCCGTGCATCAAGGCCGGAGGCAAGATGGTCGTCGGCTATGAGTCGAGCGGCCAGATGGTCTTCAAGCTGCCCGACCCCAAGGAGCACGAGAAGGCGCTCGGTCTCGACGGCTCCAAGCTCTTCGACCCCTCGGGCAAGGGTCGGCCTTTCAAGGAATGGGTCCAGGTACCAGCCGCTCACGAGAGCCACTGGCCGGACTTGGCCCAAACGGCTGCCCGGCTACGGGGTCGCTGACGGTCAGGGGATCGACCGGTCATTTCAGACGGACGTGCGGCGAGGCTTCGCTTGCGATGCCGTTTGGAGGCCATGCCGGCTTTGCCGGCGTGGCCGTCCGGATCCCGCACGTCCTGAGGGCGGAATCGCAAGCGATTCCTCATCCGCGCTGGCTGAACCAGCCGCCGGCCTCCTCGTCCCGGTAGACAACTGCGTTCTCGCCACCGTCGAGCACGACGTCGAAATAGCGCCGGTGCACCGGCTCTTCGGTCCACCAGCGATCGACGACGCGCCACTCCTCACGAACGAGCGCGACCGGCCGGCGGTTCACTTCCCACGGCGTCCCGTCGAAGTTGGCCTCGACGAGAGCAGGCCGCGGAGCGTTTAGTCGTCCCGCGCGACGAGCAGTGCCCGTTGTTCCGGAATCCGCGACCAGGGCGCGACTTCCACGATCGTGCACACACCTCCTTCGCCCGTGCTCGCCTTCACCTGTCGCAGACCCTCCCGGAGCTTGCCCTGGAGCTCGTCGCCCTCGGGACGGACGAGCGCCAGCTGCTGGCCCGTCGACTCCGTCAGCTCGAGCGCCTCGAGCTTCAGCTTCAGGACCGGAGCCGGCAGCTCCGCCAGCTTCGGACCGAGCGCGGTGCGCAGACGTCCCGCCTCTGCGAACGGCTCTCTCAGTGTCAGCGTCCGCCGCCACGAGCCTCCGCCGACCAGCGTCGCCGAGAGCGCGATCTTGCGCAGGAATCGCTCGCCGCGCTCCGGCCGACCGAGAAGGCGCTCGACGAGAACAGCGAGCGCGCGCCGCAACGTGAGCTCGTTGCCGACCGCCTCGGGAAACTCCAGCGTCTCGACCAGCTCAGCAGGCGCCCGTCTCCCCCGCACGCGCCCGCGGTCTCGCCCTCTCGCCAGGCTCCAGGCGCGCCGCCCGTCCGGCCCCAGTCGTTCGGCTACGGCGCCGCCCGAGAGCCCAGCAAGCTCGCCGACTTTGCGCACGCCCAGCTCCTCGAGCTCGCGTTGCCGCTGCTCAGCGAGGGGGAGCAGCGCGAGCGGAAGAGGCGCGAGGAAGTCGCGCGTGCGCTCGTCGGCAACGATCAGAACCTGCCCGGGACGCGCGACGTTCGCCGCAGCGAGTGCGGCAAACCGACGCCCGGCCGCGCCAGCGCGTGGATCCCAGGCAGAGCCAACGGCGGCGAGGGCGCGCTCGAGCGCCGCCTCAACGCCGCCGTAGAGACGTTCGACACCACGGGTCTCGAAATAGACGCAGCCGGGCTCGGCAGACTCGACTGCGAAGCCCGAGTCCTCGAGGCGTCGCAGGATCTTCTCCCAGGCTTGCTCGGCCGCGGACGGATCCTGCTCGACAAGAACGAGCTCGGGACAGGTCGCAAGCCCCTCCCCCATGCGCATGCCCGGCGTGACCCCTTTCGCCTCCGCCGCGACGGTCACCGGGCCGAGCAGCGGCTCCTCGCCCTCGGCGGGCGCGAGCGCAGCGGGGCGCAGAGCAAGGCTCGGCCGAGCGCGCAGTGCCGCGCGCAGCTCGAAACCGGGAATCAGAACGCATGCCACCATCGAACGTATGTTCTACACGAACACACGTTCGCTGTCAAGAAGCGCGTCGAGCCGCCAGTCGCCTCCGTATACCTAGAGCTCGCCGGGCTTGGCGTACCGGTAGAAGAACCGGCCGAGGCCGCTGCCCTCGTTGATCGCCGTCATCAGCTCGAGATGGTCCTCCAGCATCCGCGCACTCCCCAGGCCGCCGGTCGAGACAGGGTCGAAGCCCGCATTTCGGCTCAGCTGCTCGGCCATCGCGACGGCTCCGTTCTCGGCGGCGTACAGGTTGCAAGGCCGCGCTCGCTGCTCGTCGATCTGGTCGTAGAGCGCGGCGTAACCGCAGTTGAACGATTTTGCTACAGGACCGCCGACGATCGACTTCACCTGGTGCGCCAGCGACTCGAACCCTTCGTCGCGCCCGTGGAACGCATTCGTCGCGTCGAGGACGATCTTGCCCTCGAGCCCGCTCACCTTGCCGAGCGCATCCGCGATCGCGTCGGACGGAACGGCGAGGAGGACGGCCTCCGCGTCCGACGCGTCGCCGCCGTCGCGGCCGAGCTTCGTCACGTTGTGACCTGCCCTTTCCCAGCGGCTCGCGAGCCCGCCGCCGACGTTGCCCCTGCCGATGACCGTGATGTTCATGTCTCCTCCTGTCCCGAGTCGAATCGAAATCTACGCCTTGCGATGATCTGTGCGTGAGCGTCTTGCGAGAGCGGAACTTTCGCTACCTGTTCGCAGCGCGGACGATCTCGTTCTTCGGAACGAATCTCGCACCGATCGCGGTCGCGTTCGCCGTGCTCGGGCTCGGCGGCTCCGCGACCGATGTGGGGCTCGCGTTCGCTGCCTGGACGCTGGCGCAGATCTCCACGTTGCTCGTCGGCGGCGTCATCGCCGACCGCCTGCCGCGCCGCCTCGTGATGATCGGCTCCGACACGGCGAGCCTCTGCGTCCGGGTCGCAATGGGCGCCCTGCTCGTCAGTGGGCACGCGCGGGTCTGGGAGCTGATCGCGCTCCAGGCGGTCGGCGGCGCGGCGGTCGCGTTCTACTCTCCGGCGTCGACGGGACTCGTTCCCGAGACCGTTCCTGAGCGGTTGCTCCAGCAGGCGAACAGCTTGATGTCGATCGCGCGATACGCCGCCTTCCCACTCGGAGCCGCCGTCGGAGGAACGCTCGTGGCGACTGTCGGTTCGGGCTACGCGCTCCTGCTCGACGGAGCGACCTACGGGACGAGCGCGCTCCTCCTCGCGATGATGCACCTGCCCCGCCGAGCAACCGCGGCCGCGACCAACATCGTCCACGAGCTGCGCGAGGGATGGCAGGCGTTCACGGAGCACACCTGGGTCTGGCTGCTGACGCTTTGGATCTCGCTCTATTTCCTCGTCACCTACGCCCCGTTCTTCGTGCTCGGCCCGTACGTCGCCAAGCAAGAGCTCGGCGGCGCCTCCGCCTGGGCCGTGATCGTGACCGGAGAGGCGATCGGCTCGCTGGCGGGAGGGCTCGCCGGACTGCGGCTGCGTGCCCGGAGACCGATGTTCACGATCGGGGCGCTCTTCACCGTCACGGCGCTTCAATGCGTCATGCTCGCATTGCGAGCGCCCGCACTAGCGATCGGCGCCGCCGCGGTGCTCGCCGGCTTTGCCTTCTCCTACGGAACCGTCGTCTGGGACACAGCGCTCCAGACGCTGATCGCGCGCGACAAGCTCTCGCGAGTCAGCGCCTACAACTGGATGGGCGCGATGATCTTTCTCCCGTCCGGCTACGCGATCGCGGGGCCCGTGGCCGACATGATCGGGGTCTCGACATCGCTCTGGATCGGCGCAGGGTGGATCGTCGTGACCACGATCGCCGTGCTGTCCGTGCCCAGTGTCCGGAACTTCCGCTCAGGCGCGCGCGAGGGCGCGATGGCCGCGCGGCGTCAGAGCGAAGTGGACGTCGATCAACCCGTCGGCCAGAAGCTCTGACGCGTGCTCCCAGGGCGGTGACTCTCCGCGGTCCAAGAAATCCGAGAGCGCCTGCAGCGCCTCGTCGGAGGCGGCGAAGATCTCCTCGAACTCGTTCTCGTTCAGCCGGTAAGGAGCGAGAGGTGCGGTGGACGCGAAATCCTTCTCCGCCGCGATGCGCTCGATGAGCGCGCCGTCGACTTCGACCCGCAGCTCGTCCTCACTTCCCCGGATCTCCACGATCGAGCCTGTCACCTCCGACCGGCCGCGGAAGACCATGGGCTTGATCGCAGGCGGCCCTTCCGGCTCGGGCCCGTGATGGTCGAGATAAGCCCGCCAGGCCTCGCGTAGCTCCTCCTCGGGCACCCACTCCTCGAGCACGCGGTCGAAACGCTCGCGCACCCGCAAGAGCTTGTCCTCGAGATGACGCCGCGGCGAGCTCCCGGGGCTCGCGTTCTGACGCTCCACCTGAAGGTGGTGATAGTGGCGCGCGAGCGCCTCGAGCTCCTCGTGCAGCGGCAGCTGCTCGACCCTCATGGCCCCGAGTCTATGGGCGGCGCTGCTGAGCCCGAGGTGATCTCGGCGGCGCCGTCGACCATGCGGTTCAGCCGCGGAACGACGTCGAGCACGCTGACCTGGGCGCAGAAGGCGATGTCCTCCTCCAGCCCCGGCGGCCCGTAGGTACGCGCCAGCAGCGCCTCGTGCGCGTCCGGCCACGCTCGCGCGATCGCGTCCGCCGCCTTCGCAGCATCGGTGGGCTCGCCGCTGAGAAGCTGGACGATCCGGCCGGCGCAGTACGCGTCGTCGAGCGCGAACGCGCCCTGGAAGCTCGCGCACACCACCAACACGTCCTCCCCACGCTCACGAACCGCCGCGGCGACCGCGTCGAGGTTCAACAGGCTCCCGAGCAGCACCTCCCCGGAGCGCGCAGCAGTTTCCAGGATCGCCCGCGTTCCGTTCGTCGTCGAGAAGATGACCGTCTTGGCGCGCGGCTCGCCGAGGAACTCGCGGGGCGAAGCACCGACGTCGAAGCCCTCGATCTTCACGGCGCTCCGCTCGCCGCCGAGGAGGCCTCCTCCGAGGCGCTCCCGCAGCGCCAGCGCCCCATCGACCTCCGCGGAGCAGTACACGCGCTCGTAGCCCGAGGCCAAGGCTTGCGCGATCGTCGAGGTCGCCCGGAGCACGTCCACGACGATCCCGACCCGTGCCTCCGCCGCTTCCGCCGGGGTAAACGCAACGTGAACGCGCATCGCCCAACTACGCTACCGCCGTGGCCGAGACGATGACCTGCTACCGCCATCCGAACCGAGAAACCCGCGTCTCCTGCTCGGAATGCGGCCGCGGGATCTGCCCAGACTGCATGGTCTTCGCGCCTGTCGGCATCCGCTGCCTCGATCATGCGGGACGCACACAGGGCGCAGCCCGCCTGACCCAGGGAGTGCGCCGCGCGTCCTTCGAGGGCACGGGCGCGCTCGTCACGAAGGCGTTGATCGCGATCAACGTCCTCGTCTTCCTGGCCAACCTCGCTCAGGGCTCGAGTCTCAACCAGACCTCCGGCTCGATCTTCGAGAAGGGCGCCCTCTACGTGCACGGCGGTCTCGACCAGGGCGAATGGTGGCGGCTCATCACGGCCGCTTTCCTGCACGGCAGCCTGCTCCACCTCGGGTTGAACATGTTCGTGCTCTGGATCGTCGGAGCGCCGGTCGAGCAGGCGATCGGGCGGGGGCGATTCCTCGTCCTCTACCTCGTCTCGGGCCTCGCCGGCTCCGCCGGAGCGCTCATCTTCAGTCCGAACGCGGTCACCGTAGGCGCATCGGGAGCGATCTTCGGGATCCTCGGCGCTGCCCTCGTGCTCGAGTCACAGCGAACCTACGTGCTCGGGGGACAGGCCTTCGGATTGATCGCGATCAACCTCGTCTTGACGTTTGCGATCCCGAACATCTCCGTCGGCGGCCATCTCGGCGGGCTCGCCGGCGGCGCGATCGGCATGCTCGCGCTGTCGCGGTTCGGTCGTACTCATGCGATCTACGGGCGGCCCGGCCTCATCGGAGTGGTCGGGCTGGTCGCCGTGGGGATCGCCAGTCTGGCCGTCGCCTACTGGCGCGTGCAGGGCATCGTCTAGAGAGCTCGGAGCGCGGCGCCGTGTCTCGGCGCCGCGCTCCAGTCTGACCTACGTCGTGGGAATCGCAGCCCGCTCCGGCGCCGTGGCGGTCGTCGGCGCGCGCATGTAGAGAAGGCCGCTCGTGACGAGTATCCAGGCAATGGCGATGACGGGAGTGATCCACTGCGAGTAGGCCCCGTCAGGTGCCCAGAACCCGTCGTTTGCATACGTCGTTCCGGCGAGCAGGACGAGAATGGCGGCGACGATCCCGACCGGGCCGAACCAGGTCGGAACAAGTCGCGTTCCCATGAGCCCAATCGACGCAGCCGCGATCAGCAGTGCGGCAGGATACGAAAACGTCACGCCGACGATCCAGGCAAGGTCGCTGAGGGCCGTGATCACGCCCTCGTCGCCGCTGCCCGCGATCGAGTACGCGAGTCCCGCCGTGATTCCGATGAGCAGGTAGAACAGGCTCGCGAGCGCCGTTCCGGCGGCGATCGTCGCCGAGCCCCAGCCGGCTTTCCCGGCATCGCGCAGCGCACTCGCGATTGCCGCGACGAACCAGAGGAAGAAGGCAATCGCAACGCCGAAGATCGCGATCGCCGTCAGGATCCGACCGCGGTCACCGTCGTAGAACGAGACGATGTCGCTCGTCGACGAACCGATCTTCGGCTGATCGCCGTAGATCAGAAACGCGACGATGTAGAGGACGACGAAGACGATTCCGGTCGCGCGGCCATAGCGCTCCCAGTTCACGTTCGTCATGACAGACCTCCTTCGATGAGGGTCGGCGCGATTCTCCGCCTGCGCCGGGGGCGGGTCAAGGTTCGCCGCCGCGACCTAGCCTCCTGCGCTGACCGCCTCCACGCCGGCCTCCTTGAGGGCCGCCTGGGCAGCCGCGAGGCGCGCGAGCGGAACGCGGTACGGCGAGCACGAGACGTAGTCGAGGCCGAGGCGGTGGCAGAACGCGACCGAGGCGGGCTCGCCGCCGTGCTCGCCGCAGATGCCCATCTTCAGGTCCTCCTTCACACCGCGCCCGCGCTCGACCGCGATCCGCATCAGCTCACCCACGCCGCTCTGATCGAGCGTCTCGAACGGGTTGCGCTCGAGCACGCCGTCCTCGAGGTAGCGAGTCAGGAACTTGCCCTCCGCGTCGTCGCGGGAGAAGCCGAGCGCGGTCTGCGTCAGATCGTTCGTGCCGAACGAGAAGAAGTCGGCGTGCTCGGCGATCTCGTCCGCCCGCACGCACGCGCGTGGGAGCTCGATCATCGTCCCGACGAGATACTCGATCGGCTGCTCCTCGGCCGCGGTCGCGACGGTGATCGCGCGCAGCCGGTGCAGTTCCTCCCCGAAGCCGACCAGCGGGTGCATGATTTCGACGAGCGGCGCGTCGCCGGTCCGCTCCTCGACCGCGACCGCCGCGCGGACGATCGCCCGCACTTGCATCTCGTAGATCTCCGGCCACATGAGACCGAGCCGGCAGCCGCGCGTTCCGAGCATCGGGTTCGACTCGCGCAGCGAGCGGATCCGCTCCCGCATCCGCTCGTCCTTGGCCTCCTCGAGCGGCGGGAGGAACTCGTGCAGAGGCGGGTCGAGCAGCCGGATCGTGACCGGAAGCCCGGCCATCGCCTCGAAGATCCCCTCGAAGTCGGCCTGCTGGTGGGGGAGCAGCTTGTCGAGCGCGGCCCGCCGCTCCTCCTCGCCCGAGGACATGATCATCTCCCGCACGACCGGCAGCCGGTCCTCGGCCATGAACATGTGCTCGGTGCGGCAGAGCCCGATCCCCTGGGCGCCGAACTCCCGCGCCTTCGCTGCGTCTTCGGGTGTGTCGGCGTTCGCGCGCACCTTGAGGCGGCGGAGCCGGTCGGCCCAGCCGAGGATCGTCTCGAAATCCTCGTTGATCTGCGGCGGGACGAGGTCGACGGCGCCCAGGATCACCCTGCCCGTGCCACCGTCGACCGTGATCACGTCCTCCTCGCCGAGCTCGTGGCCGTTCAGCGAGGCGCGCTTCGCCTTGGCGTCCACGGAGAGCGCTTCGCAACCGGCAACGCACGGCTTGCCCATCCCACGGGCGACAACCGCTGCGTGTGAGGTCATCCCGCCGTGAGCGGTGAGAATGCCCTTGGCCGCGATCATCCCGTGGATGTCGTCGGGCGTCGTTTCCCAGCGGACGAGGATCACGTCCTCGGCCTGACCCCGCTCCGCAGCCGTGTCCGCGTCGAAGACGACCTTGCCGCTCGCCGCTCCCGGCGAGGCGTTGAGGCCCTGCGCGATCACCTCGACGCTCGCCGCCGGGTCGATCATCGGGTGCAGGAGCTGGTCGAGCTGGCTCGGGTCGATGCGAGCGACAGCGTCCTCCTCCGAGATCAGGCCCTCCGCGACCATGTCGACCGCACTCTTGAGCGCAGCGGCCGCCGTGCGCTTGGCGCTCCGGGTCTGGAGCAGGTAGAGCCGGTCGTCTTCGACCGTGAACTCGATGTCCTGCACGTCTCGGTAGTGCTCTTCGAGCTGGCGCATCGTTTCGGTCAGCTGCTCGAAGGCGTCCGAGAGGGCCCCTTGCATGCGCTCGAGCGGCTCTGGCGTGCGGACCCCGGAGACGACGTCCTCGCCCTGCGCATCCGCCAGGAACTCGCCGTAGAGCCCGGGCTCGCCGGTCGACGGGTCGCGGGTGAAGGCGACACCGGTGCCCGAGCGCTCGCCCTTGTTGCCAAAGACCATCTGGACGACGTTGACCGCGGTCCCCAGGTCGTCCGGGATGTGATGCGCGCGGCGATAGAACTGTGCGCGCGGGTTTTCCCACGACTCGAAGACCGCCCGGACTGCCCTTGAAAGCTGGTCTCGCGCCTCCTGCGGAAACGACGAGCCCGCCTCCTCTGCATAGATGCCCTTGTAGGTCTCGACGAGCTCGGCCAGGTCGTCGGCGGAGAGGTCGACGTCCTGCGACGCGCCCCGATCGGCCTTCAGCTTCGAGAGCGCGTCCTCGAAGCGGTGCCCGTCGATGCCGTCGACGACCTCGCCGTACATCTGGATCAGGCGCCGGTAGGAGTCGTTGGCGAAGCGTGGATTTCCCGTCCGCTCGGCGAGCCCGCGCACTGCCTCGTCGTTCAGGCCGAGGTTGAGGATCGTGTCCATCATCCCGGGCATCGAGACCGCTGCTCCCGAGCGGACTGAGACGAGCAGCGGATCCTTCGAGTCGCCGATCCGTTTGCCGGTCTTCTCCTCGAGCGCGGCGAGGTGCTCTTCGATCTCGGCCTCGAGGCCGTCGGGAAGCTCGCCTCCGTTCGCCATGTAGGCGCGACACGCATCGGTCGTGATCGTGAAGCCGGCCGGTACCGGCACGCCGAGCTGTGTCATTTCCGCGAGCCCGATCCCTTTGCCGCCGAGGAGCTCGCGCCCTCCTTCCGAGGGCTCGTCGAAGTCGTAGACGTAGCGGGGGGCTGTTGTCGCCATTACTCGAATCTTCCCACAGTCACATAGCAATACTCCTGCAATGACCGACGAACGAGAGGTCCGGCTGACGAGCGCCGAGCGCGTTCTCTGGCCCGGAGCGGGGATCACGAAGGGCGATCTCTTCGACTACTACCGCGAGATCGCGCCCGTGCTCGTCCCTCATCTCGGGAACCGGCCGTTCACGATGAAGCGCTGGCGCGAGGGGATCGCCGGCCCCGCGTTCTTCCAGAAGCAGGCCCCGAAGGGGATGCCGTCTTGGATCAAGACGCGCCGGTTCCGGACGTTTCCGCGCGAAGGCGGTTCGCGGCTCGTCGACTTCCCACTCGTCGACGACGAGCCCACATTGCTCTGGATGGTGCAGATGCACTGCATCGACATGAACGCCTGGTATTCGCGAATCGACAAGCCTCACCGGCCGGATTTCGTCCTTTTCGATCTCGACCCGCCGGACGGCGAGTGGCTCCTCGCCGTCGAAGTCGCGCAGCTGATCAGGAAGCGACTCGAGGAGCTCGACTTGGAGTCGCATGTGAAGACGAGCGGCTCGACGGGGATCCACGTGCTCGTCCCGATCTCCCGGCGCTACGGCTTCGACCAGACCTATGAGTTCGCCGAGCTCGTCGCGCGCGGGCTCGCGGCAGAGCATCCCGCGATGTTGACGACCGAGTGGCTGAAGGAGAAGCGACGCGGCGTCCTCGTCGACCACCGGCAGAACGGTTGGGGCAAGACGATCGCATCCGTGTATTCCGTCCGGCCACGGCCGGGGGCGCCGGTCTCCACGCCCCTTCGCTGGCGGGAGGTGACGTCCGAGCTCGATTTCACTGCGTTCACGATGGACGCCGTCCTCGAACGGGTGCGGCGTGAGGGCGATCTCTTCGAGCCTGTGCTGCACGGCCGACAGTCACTGGGCCCGGCGCTGCGCTCGCTCCGGAAGGAATTCGGCGCACTGGCCAAAGGAGGCCGGCGCGCTCCGCGCGCGCGTCAAGCCTGACGGCGCGCCCGCTTGTCGGCAAGCCAGGCCAGAGCGCGGAGCCCGAGCCAGACCGGCGTCAGCAGCACGTAGAAGACGAGGACGGCGACGCCGAGGATCGCGAGCCAGAGGGCCCAGCGCCAGACCGGGACGGGCGGCTTCGGGGTCGTCATCGATTTCAGTATTCCCCGCCGCGAAGCAGGACGGCGCCGCGTTCAACGAGGGCTGGAAGACTTTCGAGCGCTCGCAGGCGCCTCGACCTGCCGCTGCTCGACGAGGCGGATGACGCGCGCCGCGGTCTCCTCGATCGAGAGCTCCGTCGTGTCGATCACGGGACAGCCGAGGCGGCGCTGCACCGCCTCCGCCTGCTCGAGCTCCTCGTAGACCTCCAGGAGCTTCGAGTAGCGGTGGTTCGACCCGCCCATGCGCCTGGCGCGGTTGCGCCGGATCTCGGCGAGCCGCTTCGCGTCGATCTTCAGGCCGACGATCTTGGCCGGATCGGCTTCGAAGAGCTCGTCGGGGGGCTCGATCCCCTTCACGAGCGGCACGTTGGCCGCGCGATAACCGAGGTAGCCGAGGTAGATCGAGAGCGGTGTCTTCGAGGTTCGCGAGACGCCGACTAGAACGATGTCCGCCTCGTTCAGCCCGCCCGCCATGCCGTCGTCGTACTTGACCGCGAACTCGATCGCCTCCATGCGCCTGAAGTACGTCTCGTCGAGGGGATGGCGTCCGCCCGCCTGCATCCTGGCCGCGGTCCCGGAGACCTTGGCGACGGCCTCGATCGGCTGGCCGAGCAAGTCGCAGTAGTGCAAGCGCGCGCGGCGGCAGAGGTTCCGCATCGCGTCGCGCAGCTCTCGCTCGACGAGCGTGTAGACGACGACCGCCCGCCGGCCCCTCGCACGCCGCACCGCGGCTTCGAGGTCTTCGACGGTCTCGACCATCGGGTGGCGGATCTCCTCGAACGGCTGATCGGGGAACTGCGCCTCGAGAGCGTGAACAAGCCGAGTGGCCGTCTCGCCCGTCGAGTCGGAGACGACGTGCAGCTCAACTGCCTGAGGCGCCATGGCTCCAGGGTATCGCCGCCCAGCGCCGGCCGCCTTGCTGCGGCCTATCCGAGGCGTCCGGCGCTGGAACGGCTAAGCCGATGAGGATCGGCGAGCAGGAACGGCTGCGGCCGGCCGTTCCCAGAGCGACGCGGAAGCAGCCAGTGGGTTGCCGCAGCGACGCATGGGTACTACACCGGCTTTTTCGGCGTAGAAGTTGATGCCCCATTTGAGTGCCTCGGTCGAGTGCCGTCTTGGACCCGCCGCGTTTACTGTTCGAAGGTCAGAAGCGCTTGCGATGAGTCGGGCAAGTGGTCGATGCCCCCGAACTCAGGGACGATGATCGACTTGATGCGAGCGCGTAGCTCCGGTCGTATCTGCGGATACGTGATCTGGTCGGCGCCGATGCTCTCGCAGTCGTCCTCGATGAGAACGTCAGGCATCGCTCGCTCGGCAACCTCGCCGTAACTCTCGCCAGGTTGGCGAGCCAGGACGCGCCCCGAAGGGAAGCTGTAGTTCCGCAAGACCGAAGCGTCCTTGGCGACGTCGTCTGCGTTGCGGTGCGAGCTCAGGTAGTCGATCTCGGCGTGCTGGTCCCGCCAGCGCTGCAGTTTCGCCACGGCATCGTCGATCGGGGTATAGGCGGTGTAGTCGTGCAGGGCAGGGTCAACTCCAGTACGCACCTGGGCGACACGCTCTTCGCGTGTTCCGCCGATCGCCCCTGGGTGCATGATCACCGTCCCCTGCAGGAAGATGAGCAGCCGCATCGTCCTCTCCTCGACGCGCCAGGCTACCCGGAAACGAGCTCTTAACGAGGGGGGATCTGCGAGAGCTCACCGAGGCGCCCGAGGGTGTCCCGGACGTTGAGCAGGAGGCGCAGGCGATTGGCGCGGACGGCCCGGTCGTCGGCCATCACGAGCACGTCTTCGAAGAAGGTGTCCAGCAGCGGGCCGAGCTCGGCCGCCGCTTCGACCGCAACGCCGAAGTCGCCGGAGTCGAGCGCGGCTGCGATCCGGGGATCGACGCGCTCGAGCGCCTCGGAGACTTCGACCTCGGCCGGCTCGAGGAGAAGAGCGGGTTCGAGCGCGCCGGCGGCCCCCTCCTCCCGCTCAGCGAGGCGGCTGGCGCGGATGTAGGCGGTGTGGATGGGTGTGAAGCGCTCATCGGGCAGCGCCGCCAGCGCTTGGGCGAGGCGCGCGATCCCGCCGAGGTCGCGCACCGATGCGCGTCGGGCAGCGCGCACGTACTCCACCGGCGCGTCCAGAAGGCCCTCGAAGCGCTCCTCGACGAATTCGCCGACCTCGCCCTCCATCAGCCCGCGCTCGATCGCCAGGTTGCCCTCGGTCGCCAGACGGCAGAGACCGATCGCGGCGCGGCGCAGCCCATAGGGGTCGCGCGAGCCGCTCGGCCGCTGGCCGAGGCCGAAGGAGACGTTGAGGGTGTCGATCTTGTCCGCGGCGGACAGGACTCGCCCGGTCTCGGTTTGAGGAAGCGGCGCGTCGGCGCCGTCGGGCAGATACTGCTCGTCGATCGCCGCACACACTGCCTCCGGGTACCCGGCCAAGCGCGCGTACTCGGCGCCGACGTGACCCTCGAGCTCGGGAAACTCGCGGACGAGCTCCGAGGCCTGGTCGGCCTTGGCGAGCCGGGCCGCCTCGAGCGCGGCCTCACCGCCGCCGAGGGCCTCGACGAGCTTCACGAGCCGGGCGGTCTTGTCTGCGTACGTGCCGGCCTCGGCGAAGAACGTGATCGAGCCGAGCTGCTCGGCGAGGCCGTCGAGCCCCACCCTCAGATCGCGCTCGAAGGTGAACGACGCGTCCTCGAGCCGGCCCTCGAGGACGTTCTCGACCCCTGCGCGCACGATGTCCGGATCGCCGCCGTTGGCGACGAACGCGAACCGGTTCTCGCCGAGCGGGAAGGCCCGCACGTGTTTCTGGATCGTCGTCTCGACGACCCTGCTCGGAAGCTGCAGGTAGCGCTCATCGAAGCGGCCCTCGATCACGACGGGATGCTCGACGAGGAAGACGACTTCCTCGAGAACGCCGTTGGGGTCGCTCCAGCCACTGAGCACGTCGAGTGCCTCGACGATCTGGCGTCGCCGTTCGTCGACGTCGGGCTCGACGTCGGCGCCCCGGAGTACGTCGACGTAGGCCGAAGCCTCCGGAACGTCGAGGGGGCCCGAGGTGAACCGGTGCCCGTAGGAGCCTTCGCCCACGATCCTGTCCGCGTCGACCATCGCCAGCCTCCAGCGAACCGGCCGAGGAAACCGCAGGCCGCTGTCGTCCCAGCGCATCGTCTTCGAGAACGAGAGCCCGCGCAGAATCGCATCGACCCGGTCCGGGACGACTTCGGCCAGCGGCCGGCCGGCCACCTCCACACCAAGGAAGCCGTCCCGCTCGTCGAGCTCGTCGACTGCGATGCCGTGGCGCTTGGCGAAGCCCGCCGCCGCCTGCTCGGCGACCTTCATGGGCGGCCCCTTCACCCACTCGTCGGGCGTGCGCTCAGGGACGTCCTCGGCGAGCAGCGCGAGCCGGCGCGGTGTGACGAGGACGCGGCTCGGCTCGACACCGAGCGCCCGCCGGCAAAGCTCCGGCAGCTGAACGAGCGCCTCGCGACACGCCGCAGCGGGCAGCTCCTCGCAGCCGATCTCAACCAGGAGCGTCGCCATCGGCTCCCACGTAGAGCTGGGCGAATCGCCGCGCGAGCTTGCGTACGCGGCCGATGTAGGCGGCGCGCTCGGTGACGGAGACCGCGCCGCGCGCCTCGAGCAGGTTGAACGCATGCGAGGACTTCAGCACCTGGTCGTACGCCGGCAGCGGCAGCCCTTTGTCGAGCAGCTCCCCGGCCTCGGCCTCGTGCTCGTCGAAGCGCCGCTGGAGGACGTCGACCGGCGCCTCCTCGTAGTTGTAGCGCGACCACTGGCGCTCGTTCTCGCGGTACACGTCCCCGAAAGTCACGCCCGGTGCCCATTCGAGATCGAAGGCGGACTGCTTCCCCTGCAGGAAAAGCGCGAGGCGCTCCAGCCCGTAGGTCATCTCCGCGGGGATCACCTCGAGGTCGATCCCGCCTAGCTGCTGGAAATAGGTGAACTGCGTCACTTCCATCGCGTCGCACCAGACTTCCCAGCCGAGGCCCCACGCGCCGAGCGTCGGCTGCTCCCAGTCGTCTTCGACGAGCCGGATGTCGTGCTTGCGGAGGTCGATCCCGAGCGCTTCCAGCGAGCCGAAGTACTGGTCGAGGACGTCCTCGGGCGCGGGCTTGAGGATGACCTGGAACTGGAAGTAGTGCTGGAAGCGGAACGGGTTCTCGCCGTAGCGCCCGTCCATCGGGCGGATCACGGGCTCGACGTAGGCCGCGCGCCACTCCTTCAGGCTCGGGTCGAGGACGCGGAGGAACGTGGCGGGGTTCGACGTGCCCGCGCCGAGCTCGGTGTGGTACGGCTGCATGATCACTGCTCCACGCTCGGCCCAGTAGCTCTGCAGCGCTGCGATCATCTCCTGGTAGTTCACGCGGCGAAGACTACGGATCGCGCTCGACGGGAATAGCATCGGCCTCCGCCGCGACGGCGAGGAATAGTCCCTTCTGGACATGCCTGGTGCCTGGCACCAGACATGGCACTTTGGCCTAGGCCCGAACCGGCGCCGGGCGGTTCGGTGAGTCGTTCAGAACGACGTCCAGCGGACATGTCCGGTGTCTGACACCGGACAAGGGCGTTTCGGTTAGCCGCGAGTTGCGACGGTACGCAGGCGGAAGCCTCCGTGGTACTCGTACGACGAGGTGATCACGCGCAGCGCCTCCCGCGCGGCCGACTTGGAGATCTGCGCGCCGGCGAGCGGCGAGCCGAGCAGGCCCTCGATCCCCAGGATGCCCTCGCCCGAGAGTGGCAACGAATCTGTCCCGCACCGCTCGCAGACCGCGCCCCCGGCGCGCGGCGAATAGCCGACAAGGGGGCCCTCCGCGCCACACTCCGCACAGCTCGTCAAGTGCGGCAGGTAGCCCGAGAGCCACAAGAGCTTCAGCTGGAAGGCGAGAACCAGAGGATCGAGCGCCGGCTTCTCGGCGCGCGCCTCGGCTCCGTCGAGCACGTCGAGGAAGCGGGTCAGGGCCTCGAAGGCACGGGGGCTGCGCTCCTGCTCGGTGAAGAGCCGGAGCATCGCCTCGAGCCCGACGAGCCCGACTGCGAGCCGGTACGGATGCTCGCGCGCGTCGCTGTGCGGCCGCACGAGCTGCGCGCCGGTCACCGTCGCCAGTTCCCCGCCGCCCTGGTGCAGCATCAGCTCGACGTGGCTCAGGGGCTCGAGCCGGGCCCCGAAGCGCGACTTCGTCCGCCGGATGCCCTTCGCCACCGCGCCCACCCGCCCGCGTTCGAGCGTATAGATATGGAGCACGCGGTCGGCCTCGGCGAAGCGAATCGACCGCAGGACGACGGCCTCCGTCTTGTACCCGCGTCCGGCCATCGCCTCAAGTGTAGAGCCGGGCCTAGTCGGGAACGGACGGGGCGCATGCCCGAGATCCAGATGTACACGACCCGCTGGTGCGGCTACTGCATCCGGGCGAAGGCGCTCCTCGACGAGAAGGGTCTTGCCTACGAGGAGATCCGCGTCGACGACGATCCGCAGTTCCGACAACGGCTCTTCGACCTGACCGGCGGTTGGACCGTGCCGCAGATCCTCATCGACGGCCGCCCGATCGGCGGGTACGTCGAACTGTGGCGGCTCGACCGCGAAGGAAAGCTCGCCGCTTAGACCTCGCGGTAGCGCGCCTGGACGAGACAGAAGAGCCCGTACGCCATCAGACCGGCCGCGGTGCAGACAAGCAGGACCTGGCCGTATTCGGCATTCGCCAGCTTCCGCAGCGCCCCGTCGAACCCGATTGCCTCCTTCGGGTCGTACTCCCAGGCCGCGCGCACGAGAAAGACGCCTGCGAGCGCGAAGATCACGGCCCTGGCGAGATGCCCGACGAAGCCGAAGACCGTGTACCAGCGGCGCTCCTCGCTGCCCATCTGCTCCTCCTTCAGCTCGTCCCGGAACTTTCGCGTCAGGGCGCGGTAGAGGTTGAATAGCGCTGCTCCGATGATCCCGAGCCCGACCGCGATCACGAGATAGCGACCGAGTGGCTGCTCGAGCGCGATCCGTGTGACTCGGTCTTCCTTCTGGCTCCCACCTCCGCCCCCGGCGACGGGCTCGTCGGCCTCGAAGACGAGCGACACGCAGACGATGCAGAGCCACGAGTAGAAGAGGCCCCGGGCCACGAGGCCCACCCGCTTCAACACGCCCTGCTCCTCGCCCGTCTCGAGCGTCCGGCCAAGCGCGGCTTGCGCGAAGCGCCAGAGCGCATATCCACCGAGCCCGACCGCGAGCGCCCCGAGCAGAAAGCGTCCGAGAGTGGTCTCGGCGATCTCCTGGAGCGCACCCGGACGGTCCTCGAGCTTGCCGCGGTCGACGAACGCAACCTTGAGGGCCAGCGCGGCCACGAGCCCGAAAGAGATCCCTTTGGCGACGAGTCCGGCGCGCGCGAGCCACCGCGTCCACTTGCTGCTCGCCGCCCGCGTCGCCTCGCGCTTGACCTCGCCCACTCGGGGCTGCGCCTATTGAATGGTGACCGGCGTGCCGATCGGCATCAGCCGGAAGAGCCGCATGATTGCGGAGTTACGAACGCGGACGCACCCGTGGGAGATGCGCCCCGGGATCAGGCCGGGCGCGTTCGTTCCGTGGATTCCGATGAACCCGCCGCCCGGCCAGTCGGTGAGCGTCGCCGAGCGCGCGTTCAGGCCGAAGGCTCGCGGCCCGTAGGCGGGCGAGTAGTAACCGGAGAGCTTCTCGCGGATGTAGAACTCGCCTCGCGGGGTCGGCCAGTTCGGCTGACCGACTCCGACCCTCGTGCTGAAGACCGGCCTGCCGCGCCGGTAGAGAACCGCGCGCATCCGGCTGTGGCTGATCAGCATCCGCGTGTGGATCTTCTGGAAGGCAGTCAACGAGCCGCGAGGAACCCAGCCGGTCGACCCGTTCGGGAGAACCGCCAGCCGGATGCGGACCCATGCGCGCCCGGTGCGGTACTTCACGCCGTCAAGCACGAGAATTGCGTTGCGGTAAAGCTCGGGAGTCCGGAAAGTGATTTGCGACAAGGCGCGCGCGGAGCTCGAGGGACCGCTGCGCGCGACCGTCCGATGCCGGACGAAGGCCCAGCGGTAGGTCTCCGCCGACCTCTCGCTGAGCACGAAGCGCTGCGGATAGACACCCGACGGAGGTATCGGCCCCGGCGGCGGCCGTCCTGCCCGGCCGACTCGGATCACGATCGTTCGCTGAGCGCCGACGTTCGGGACCTCGGTCGTCGCGGAGAACGTGACCCGGTACTCACCGACCTGCGAGGCGGACGGCGTCCAGACGAACCTCGCCTTGGCGGGGTTTCCGTCCGAGCTGTGAAGAACGGCCCCGCGCGGTGCGCCGCTGGCTCGGATCCGGGCCTCGACAACCGGCGCGGGCGCGCTCGCCCCAAGCCGGAAATAGAGCTGTGTTCGCGCAGAGACCCCGAGCACCGAGCTCTCGGCCGGGGTCGACGACGTCCACGAGACGACGACGTCGGCCGGAGCCGCGGCGTTCGGAATGAGCACGGCCAAGCCCGCCGCCAGAACGGCGGCGATCGAAAATCGCCGCAGTGCGAATACCCAGGAGATCATCGTGTGTGTGCGCTGGCGCAGAAGGTCTAAAACATCTTAGCCCGGGTTTCGGCCGACTGCCCGCGAGACTAGGTGATCGTCACCGGCGTTCCGAGCGGCATCAGCCGAGAAAGGCGCCGAACCGCGGAGTTCGGCATCCGCACACAGCCGTGGGAGACACGTCCCGGGAGGATCTCCGGCTGATTGGTGCCGTGAATCCCGATGAAGCCGCCGCCCGGCCAGTCCGTGAGGACCGCGGAGCGGGCGTTCGTCCCGAAGGCAATCGGCCCGTAGATGAGATCCGAGAACCCCGTGATGCGCTCGCGCACGTAGAATTCGCCCGCCGGCGTCGGCCAGTAGGACTTGCCGACACCGACGCGCGTCTGGAAAACCGGCACGCCCCGCCGGTAGAGCGTGGCCGTGAAGAGGGCGCGGTCGATGACGAGATGCGTCCAGATCCGATTGAAGCCGCCGAGCGCGGTCCGTGGCACCCACCCCGTCGAGCCGTTCGGCAGGATCGGCAGTCGGACGCGCACCCAGTAAGCGCCCTGCGCGTTGATCTGCCCGGTCAGGGCGAGAGTGATGTTCCTCGTCCTTTCCGGCGTTTGCGGACGCAGGCGCGTGATCACCTTGGCGCTCGAGCTCGGCTGCGCGCGTGCGGCCACGGTGCGCAAGACATATGCGGAACGCGACATCCCGTTCGGCCCGTTCAGAGGGAAGGGCTCGCCTCGCGCCGCGGGGGCAGAGGGCAAGACGTAGACCAGGAAGCTGCGCGGACGTGCGTAGGCGTGCGGCAGGTCGTGTGTCTGCGCCGTGAACGTCAGTACGTGCTCTCCGACCTGCTCTTCCGTCGGCGTCCAGTTGACGGTCCCAAGGCCCGGCCTGCCGTACGTGGCGACGAGCGATGCTCCGCCTGGGAGCCCGCGCGTCCCGATCAGCACGAGTTGCGGTTGCGAGCTCGACGCCGCGAGCTCGACCGAGACCGGTGATCCGGCCGAGACGGTGAAGGCGCTTCCGTCCGCGGGCGTCGGAACCTGCCACGAGAGTGTCAGCTTCGGGCCGCGTGCCGTCCCGGCGCCGGCCCCGACCGCGAGGACGAGTGCCGCCAGCGCGACCAGCGCCACCCCACTTCGCCGAAACCGCTTATTCATGACCCTCCAAGTGTGCCCCAAGAACGACGGGGCGGTCTCGCGACCGCCCCGTCGATTCATCGTCCTCTCGCAGTCTTAGCCGGTGAAAGGAGGCCTGCGGAAGTTGACGCCCCGCGCCTTCTTGACCTTCTTGCACGTGCCCCGAACACGCTTCTTGCCCTTCGGGCACTTCGCCTTTGGCTTGCTGTACTGGGAACGCGCAGCCGACTTGTGAAGGGTGGTCACGCCGTGCTTGTGCACGACGCGCGTTGCCTTCTCCACCGCCTGGCCGACCCCGGTGGTGGCATACGCGAGCCCGCCGACCGAGGCCAGCGCCGCGAGCACACCCCCTGCAAGCGCACCGGCGAAAGCGATTCGGAACGAGCCTGCCCGCGAGCGGCGGCCGTCCTCGCGGACGCGCGCCTCGAGCTTGTACAGGAGCTCGCGGCTGGGCTCCGGGCGATTCGCCCTGAGCTCTGCCTCGAGTCCCGTGCTCTCCCGCTTCCTTCTCCAAGATCGCATTACCTGGAATCCTCCCGCCTTCGTTTTCGTATTTGCATCCCTACTACCGCCCGGCCTGCGATTTCCTTACAGCAGGAGGAGATTCGTCGTCTTCCTCCATCTGGGCCCGAAGGCGACCCAGGGCACGATGCAAGGCGACTTCGATCGCATTCGTCTTCGAGTCGTGTAACTCGGCGATCTGCCGTGCCGTGAGATCGGCGCCGTAGCGGAGCGCAATCAACTCGCGGTCGCGCTCCTCGAGCCGGCCGACCGCACCCGAGAGCACGATTCGGCGGAGCGCATCGTCTTCCAGGTCGCCGCGGTCCGCGGTCTCGTAATGCTCGGACGAGATTTCGAGGTTCGGCGGCCGCCCTTCGATGCAACGGCGGGCGATGCCGATCAGCCACGCGACGGGCTCGCCCTTCCGCGAGTCGTAGCTCTTCTTGTAGCGCAGTGCGCGCTCGAACGTCTCGCTCGTGATGTCTTCGGCGTCGGGCCCGTCTCCGATCCGGTAGGCCACGTAGGCGTAGACGCGCCGGATCAGCGGCTCCGGGTTCGCGAGCGGATCAACGCGGAACATCTGTGCCCTCGAAATCCGAGCGGGCATACCTGTTGAGACGGAGCGCCTCGGACAGCGCGTGCTCCGACTCCGGCGGGTCAGTCACCGTCGAGAGGTCGTACCAGAGTTTCCAGTCCCTGCTGTCCTTCGCGATCGCCTTCCGGTAGCTCCCACGGGCTGCTGCCAGGTCTCCCTGCGCGGCCTCGGTATCGCCGAGCAGCCGCCAGGGATCAGGCGACCAGCGCCACCAGCGGGCCGCCTTGTATGCCTGCGAGCGCGCCTCGCCGTAGCTTCCTTCGTCGAGGGCGGTGTCGCCGGCCGCGAGCGCGCTGGCACCGATTAGTCCGACGAGTGAGAGCGCGGCGAGCAGGAGCCCCGCCGAGACTCCGGCGATCCGCACGGGGCCCAAGAGGGGCGGCGGCGCATCCCGCCGGTCGGCTGCGGCCAGGAGCACGGCGGCGCAAATGAGCGCCGTGAGCGTGACGGCGGCCATCTCCCAGTCCCAGTCGACCGAGGCGTGCACGAGGTACGCCGCGTACGCTGCCGTCGCTGCGGGCACGAGCGGGTGACCGCGGGCGGCGAGGCAAGCCGCGAGCGGGGCTCCGAGAGCGAGCAGGAGCAGTACGAGACCGAGCGGGCCGAGCTCGGCCAATACCTCGAGATAGAGGTTGTGCGCGTCGCGCACCTTGTGCTGGATTGGCCGGTGCTCGTCCCAGTACTGCTCGTAGGTGCCCGGACCCGAGCCCAGGACCGGATTGTCCTTGTAGTCCTCCCAGGCCACGTGCCAGACCTCGGATCTGTAGCTCCCCGAGAAGCTGAAGAGGCGCTGGTTCAAATTGACCGGGGTCTCGCTCTTGGTCGTCGTGAAGGCGTCGTAGCCCTTGCGCGTGAGCTCGACCGGACCGCCGTAGCGGACGAAGACCGCGAGGAGGGACGCGAGGGCGACGAGCGCGAGACCGGCACCGAATGCGAACCGCACCTGGCGTGTGGGAGCGATTCGCCTCTCCGCGAACGCCAGCCCGAGGCAGATCAGACCAGAGGCGCCCACGAGCAGGAGCACGTAGAGCGCGAGCCGGTGGCCTTCACGTGATGCGGCAGCGAGTGGGGCGTCCGTGCGCGTCAGCGCGTCCTGGTTGGACGAGATCAGGACGGCGAGGGCTGACGCCGGGGCGAGGACGATCGCGGTCAGCAGCAGCTGGAGACGGCGAGGATCCAATACGACCGCGACCGCGAGCCCGATCGCGGCTGCGACCCAGGCTCCACGGCTGAAGGTGAAGTAGACCGTGGAGAGGAGGAGGGGCAGCGCCGCCGCAGCAGCTGCGCGCGCGGCGAGGCTCTGCGCTCGGGCCGCGAAGCCGAGCGCAAGGAACGCGCCCATCGCCGCGAAGACGCCAAGCGCGTTCCAGTAGGTCAGGGGCTCCTCGAGCCGGTAGGCGGCGACGGGATCGTAGATGCCGAGCCGCTCGGGGAAGAGCCGGGTTAGAAGCCCGTAACCGGAGACGAGGACGATCGCTGCAAGGGTGGCCCCGAGCACCAGCGGCACGGTCGCGCGTCGAACCAGCAGGACGAGCGCGGCGAGTGCCCCGGCGTAGAGCAGAAGCCTCTGCCCCTCGAGCACGGTCGCGGCGGTGTTGTCGGTCCAGAGCAGTGCAAGCCAGGTCCAGGCACCGAAGGCGGCCAACGCGGCGAGCGAGGCTAGGGCGAGCCTGGAAGGGCGAACCGCTTCCCCGACCACGAGGTAGACCGCAACGGTCGTGAGCACGACGAGCGCCCCCCAGCCCCAGGCCGTCGGAAAGTAGCCGCCGTTCGCGAAGGCGATCGCGGCGAGTCCGAACCCGACTGCGACGGCGAGGGCCGCCCGCCCGAGCTCGAGCCGCGCCGTCAGAGGTGCTGCTGCCGACGTGGTGGAGGGCACCGGCTCAGCGTAGTTGGGTTTGCGGCCGGCGAGGCAGGCGCGGCCCGTCTAGACCTGGCAATTCGGGCAGTACCAGGTGCCGCGACCGCCCGCGCGCGTCTTCTCGATCGGCGTCCCGCAACGCGTACAAGCCTCGCCCTCACTCCCGTAGACGCGGAACTCGTTCTGCATCGAGCCGCTCCGGCCGTCGGCGCCTCGGTAATCGCGCAGCGTCGCTCCCTGGCGGGCGATTCCGTGCTTGAGCGACTTGCGGACGCCTCGCACCAGAGATTGCAACTCGCCGCGGTCGAGGCTAGCGGCCGGGCGGAGGGGGTGGATCCGCGCCCACCAAAGCGCCTCGTCCGCATAGATGTTCCCGACGCCCGCGAACACGCGCTGGTCGAGGAGGACCGCTTTGATCGGCCCGCGGCGCCGTTCGAGCAGGCGTTCGAGCACCTGCGTCGAGAGCCGCCGGTCGAGCAGCTCGTCGCCGACGCGCGAGGCGAGATAGGGCTCGAGCTCGCCCGGCTCGAGCAGGAGCCAAGTTCCGAAGCGCCGCACGTCGCGGTAGGCGACGTCCGATCCGTTGTCTAATTTGATAACAGCACGTCGGTACGGATCGTCGACCGCGTTTCCGTCCCGCACGAGCAGCAAGCTTCCCGTCATCCGGAGGTGAATCAGGAGAGCCCGACCGGTCTCGAACCGAACAACCAAATACTTCCCGCGTCGCTCCAGCGCCGCCACGGTCTCGCCCACGAGCTCGGCCGCGACCGCCAGCGGGTCGTGCGGTCGGGTCAGGCGCGCGTCCTCGATCTCGACCTGTTCGAACCTCTGCCCGACGAGGAGTGGTTCGAGGCCGGCCCGAATGGTCTCGACCTCCGGTAGCTCAGGCACATCGGCAGCGTAGCGGCGCAGCCGCTGGGTTAGGCGAGCGTCTCGAGGACGATCGGTCGAGGCGGCTGCGGCTCGTCCGCGAACGAGATCAGGGCGCGGATCCGCTCGATCGCGCGCTCGGCGGCTGCGTCGTCTTGCGCGTAGACCGCGGCGAGCGGCTGGCCGGCCTCGACGACGTCGCCGCGCTTCGCGAAGCAGCGGATGCCGACCGCGTGGTCGATCGCGTCCTCCTTCGTCCGGCGACCCGCGCCGAGCTCGAGTGCGGCCCGCCCGATGCCGAGTGCCGAGATTTCAGCCACGAAGCCCTCCCCCTCGGCGGCCAGCTCCCGCGTCACGGGGGCTCTGGGCAGCACGTCGGGGCTGGGATCGCCGCCCTGGGCCTCGATCCAGCGTTCGTAGGCCGCCAGCGCAGAGCCGTCCTCGACGGCCTGTTCGGCACGCCGCGTTCCCTCCTCCGGGTCGATGTCGAGATCCGAGAGGGCCAGGAGGCGCCCGGCGGCCTGGATCGCGAGCGAGAAGAGGTCGGGCGGCGTCTCCTCCCCCGCCAGCAGTCCGCGGGCCTCTTCGATCTCGATCGCGTTCCCGATCGCCCAGCCGAGCGGCTGGTCCATGTCGGTCAGGAGCGAGACCACTTGCCGCCCGGCGCCGCGGCCGAGCTCGATCATCGCCTCTGCCAGCATACGGGCGTCCTCGAGCGACTTCATGAAGGCTCCGTCGCCGACCTTGACGTCGAGGACGATCCCCTCGGCGCCGGCGGCGATCTTCTTCGACATGATGCTGGCTGCGATCAGCGGGATGCTGTCCACGGTTGCGGTCACATCGCGGAGGGCGTAGAGCCCCTTGTCGGCCGGGACGAGATCGGGCGACTGGCCGATGATCGCCAGGCCAACCTCGCGCACCTGCTCGACGAAGTCCTCTTTCGAGAGCTCGACGCGAAAGCCCGGGATCGACTCCAGCTTGTCGAGCGTTCCGCCGGTGTGCCCGAGACCGCGACCGCTCATCTTTCCGAACGGGACGCCGCAGGCCGCGACGAGCGGGCCGACCACAAGCGAGGTCTTGTCCCCCACTCCGCCGGTCGAATGCTTGTCGACGACCGAGCGCCCGAGCTCCGAGCGTAGGTCGAGTGTCGTGCCGCTGCGGACGAAAGCCTTGGTCAGCGCCAGCGTCTCTTCGGCCGTGAGCCCACGGAAGTAGACGGCCATGCAGAAGGCGGCGAGCTGGTAATCCGGGATCTCACCACGGCTGTAGCCGAGCACGAGCTCGGTGATCTCCTCGGGCTCGAGCCGACCGCCGTCGCGCTTCCGTTCGATGAGCTCGGCGGGCCGGATCACCTGCCACCCCCGGCGTGGGGATCGGTCACGGCTCGACGATCGGGAGGCCCGGAATTTCCTTGCGCGGCGCCTTCCCTCCGAGCCAGCGATTGACGGTGGCGCCGACGTCTGCGAACTCGCCCTCGTGGATTCGCCCGGCGGCGTTCTTGCCCGCGACGTAAGTGAGGAGAAGGGCATGCTCGCGTGAATGGTCGGTCGACGGCGTCGTCGGGTCACAGCCGTGGTCGGAAGTGAGGATCAGGAGGTCACCCGGCTGGAGCGCGGCGAGGAGGTCGGGCAAGCGGCGATCGAAGTCCTGGAGGCAGCGGTGGAAGTTGACCGGGTCGTTGCGATGGCCCCAGAGCATGTCCGTCTCGACGAGGTTCACGAAGATGAGGCCCCCTTCGAGCTCGTGCAGCAGACGCTCCGTCTGCGTGATGCCTTCCACGTTCGACTTGGTCGGATGCGACTCGTCGATGTCGTAGCCGGCGAAGATGTCCCTGATCTTCCCGACGCCGTAGACCTTCGAGCCGGCCTCACGGATGAGGGTGAGGTAGTTCGGCTGCCTCGGCTTGAGAGACCAGTCGTGGCGGTCCGGCGTACGAACGTAGTTCCCGGGCGCACCTGTGAAAGGGCGGGCGATGACCCGGCCCACGGCGTGACTCCCGGTCAAGATCTCGCGGGCGACCTCGCACCCGCGGTAGAGCTCGTCGAGCGGGATCGTGTCGACATGGGCTGCGATCTGGAAGACCGAGTCGGCCGAGGTGTAGACGATCCACTTCCCGGTGCGCTGGTGCTCCTCGCCCAGCTCCTCGATGATCTCGGTTCCGGATGCTGCCTTGTTGCCGAGGACACCGCGACCCGTACGGTGCGAGAACGGATCGATGATCTCGAACGGGAAGCCGTGCGGATAGGTCGGCATCGGCTGCGGCGTCACGATGCCCATCAGCTCCCAGTGGCCGGTGGTCGTGTCCTTGCCGCGCGACCGCTCGACCAGCCGGCCCGCAACCGCCGGCGCGCCGGGCTGCGGCGGACAGCCCTCCAGCGGTTCGACGTTCCCGAGCCCGAGCGCCTCGAGATTGGGCAGGTCGAGCCCCCCAACCGCACGCGCCACGTTGCCGAGGGTGTCTGAGCCTTCGTCGCCGAACTCGGCCGCATCAGGCAGCTCGCCCGCGCCGACCGCATCCAGCACGATGACGCATGCGCGGGACATGAGGCTATTCTAGGTCGGTCATGGGAAGCGTCCTCGGCATGCTCGGCCTCATCGTCTTCTGCGTCTGCGTCATCGGGTTCGCGGCCGGCGTCACCTGGCTCGTCGTGAAGGTCTTCCCTTCGGGAAGCAAGAAGAAGCCCGAACCTCAGCCGTCGTAGGAGGGTTTGGCGGAATGCTGCTCGTCGCCGGGGTGCGATGGTCGTTCCGAGGCAAGAACGCAGGGAGCCCCAAGGCTGTTGAGCCTTGGGGTGACTGAGGACGCCGCCTCGGGGCAGCAGCGCGGCCCGGCGGCACAGACTGTATTTCGTCAAACCCTCCTGGACTCAGACAGGTGAGAGGGGCAGGACGTTTGCGAGGGGCGCGTACTCGAGGCCGTGCGCCTCGGCAATGGCTTCGTAGGTCACCCTGCCGTGGAGAACGTTGACGCCGTGGGCAAGAGCGGGGTCGCCGACTACGGCCTCGACAAGGCCGTGCTCCGCGATCTCCTCGACGTACGGCAGCGTCGCGTTCGTCAACGCCTTCGTCGACGTGATCGGGACCGCTCCGGGCATGTTGGCGACGCAGTAGTGCGTCACCCCACTGACGACGTAGACCGGCTCGGAGTGGGTCGTCGGATGTGAGGTCTCGAAGCAGCCGCCCTGGTCGATCGCGACGTCGGCCACCACGGAGCCGTCCTTCATGCCGGCGACCATCTCGCGGCTCACGAGCTTCGGAGCACGCGCGCCGGGGATGAGCACGGCGCCGATGACGACGTCGGCGTCTGCGACCGATTCCTCGATCTGGAGGCTCGACGACATGAGCAGAGTCACCCGCGCGCCGAGTACCTCTTCGAGATGACGCATGCGGTCGATTGAGCGCTCGAGGATCGTCACGCCGGCGCCGAGCCCGAGGGCGATGACCGCTGCGTTGTACCCGACGATTCCGCCGCCGATAACGACAACGTTGCCCGGGGCCACGCCCGGGACGCCGCCGAGCAGCAGGCCACGGCCGCCCACCGGCTTCTCGAGGAAGTAGGCGCCTGCCTGTGCCGCAAGCCGGCCGGCAATCTCGCTCATCGGCGCGAGCAGGGGCAGCGCGCGATTGGGCGTCTCGACGGTTTCGTACGCGACTGCCGTGATCCCGCTCTCGACGAGCGCCCGCGTGAGCTCCTCGTCGGCGGCCAGGTGGAGGTAGGTGAAGAGGACGAGATCCTCGCGCAACCGTGGGTACTCCGACGGCACCGGCTCTTTCACCTTCAGCAGCAGCTCTGCCTCGCCCCAGACTTCGTCTACCGAGGCGATCTGAGCGCCGATCGCCTCGTACGCCGAGTCCGGGATGGCGCTGCCCTCTCCGGCGCCCGTCTCGACGAGCACGTCGTTTCCCTGCTGGACGAGCTCGCGAGCCCCCGCCGGCGTCAGCGCGACGCGGTATTCGTCCGACTTGATCTCCTTGGCGACACCGATCCTCATCTGGGGGCCGGGCAACCTTAGACGCTTATCGACGTTGGAGGCCGAATTGCCCCGCTGCCCAGAAGGTGCGTGGACGGCCCCGCCGGCAAAGCCGGCGCGGCCTTCTGGTCGGCGCCGCCGAGCCGCGCTTCGACCCTTATCGACGTTTGGGCCGGATTGGGCCGCTTCCCAGAAGGTGCGTTGGACGGCCCCGCCGGCAAAGCCGGCACCTCGGCTTTCGCACTCTCGGCACATTCGCGTTGCACACGTGCGCGCCTTTGCGGACTAGCCTGGAACCGGAGGGTGGCTCGCGGCCGGCCCCGGGTATATGTCTGGAGCGGTCACGTTTGGGCCAGCCGCTCGACCAGCCGGCGCTCCTCCGGGCCGAGCCACGGCGGGTGGCCTGCGACCGCGTTCTGGCGTACGTGCTCCGGGTTGCCCGAGGCGGGGATCACCACATCGATTCGCTCATCCGAGAGCGCCCACTTCAAGAGGGCTTGCGGCCAGGTCGAGGCGCCGAGCTCGCGGAGCGGTGCGAGCGCCTCCGGCGGCGGCGGGTTCGGAAGGCGGGACTTCTCTCCCAGCGGCCGCATCGCGATGACGGCGACATCGAGCTCGACCGCAAGCGGCAACAACTCGCACTCGCACTCGCGCTCGAGCGGGTTGAACGGGATCTGAAGCACGGAGAACCGACGAGTCTCGAGCGCTCTGGCGAGCTCGCGGAAGGCCGAGGACTGCCAGTGGGTGACTCCCAGCCGGTCTATCCGCCCGGCCTCACGCTCCTCCTCGAGCCACGGCAAGTGCTTCTCCCAGGCAACGAGATTGTGCACCTGTTCGATCTCGACTCGGCCGAACCAACGGAGCTGATCCCCGAACTGCGCGCGACCTTCCTCGGCCGAGCCCGCCCAGATCTTCGTGGCGACGACCGCCTCGGCACGACGCTCCGCGATTGCGGCGCCGAGCGACTCCTCGGCCCCACCGTACATCGGCGACGAATCGGCGAGTCGGCAGCCGACATCGAGGGCTGCGCCGACGACGACGCGGGCAAGATCCCGGTCGCCGCCGAAGGTGTTCGACGTCCCCAGCCCGACGACGGGCCCGAGACGGCGCTCCTCCATTACGGGACCAGACCGCGCGCGAGCTTGCCGGCGGCGAAGGCCGAGGCGAAGAACCACGGATCGTCGTCTGGCCCTCGGCCCATGTGCTGGAGCGGCAACCCTTCACACGCCTCGCGCCAGCCGGCGACATCGACCTCCTCGCGCGCGCGGAGCCAGTCCGGAGCCCCGAGACCGGACGGCCAGGCGACCGCAGGCTTACCGAGCGAGAGCTCGAGCACGGCGCGAGTGTGGTGCGAGACGCCTCGGTGCCGTTCTCGCGGATCGGCCTCGGAGACTCGCACCGCGAGCACCGGCGAGCCGGCGAGGGCACTCGCCGCATTCGCCGCCTCGGCGGCGGCGATGCCCCCGTGCCCAAGTCGTGACGCGGTGCCTACGACTCCCGGCCCGATGGCGCAAACCGCCAGCCCGAAGCCCTCCGCAGCCGCCCAGGCGAGCGCAGAAGCGGCGCCGACCGCCTGGGCGTCGCCGTCGAAGCACGCACCGGCCGCCACGGCCACCTCGACGAGGCCCCGTGCCTTCAGGGCGCGAACCGAATCCGAGAGGGAGACTGAAAGCGCACCGCCCGGAAGTTGGACGTAGACGACGCGCACCCCGTTGCCGATCCCCGCACAGACAGGCGCGAGCTGGGAGTGGAGGGAGCAGCAGACGACCGGCATCCCGCTCAGGCTCTCGGCAAGCTCACCGTCCTCTTCCACGAAGCGCACCGCCGTCTGCAGGGGCGAGTAGGGAAGCGTCATCACATGCGCTCGGGCCTCCGGCGCGAGCTCGAGGCCGCGCGTCAAATTGCCGTAGAGCACGTCGAAGCCCCCGGAGCCGAGACCGAGCTCCTGCGCCTGGATGTTGACGATTACCTCGTCGCCGAGCGCGATCGGGCCCGTCAGCCTGGGGAAGGCGACGCAGGCCCGGCCGTCGACCTCGAGCCGAGCGAGCCCGTCGAGGCGCTCCCCGATCGCCGTCACCCTGCCGCGCCGGAGGCTAAGCGGCATCGGCGTCGCGCGCCGTTTCGACGAGGGCGAGCGTCACGTCCACCATCGCCTCGAGGTCGGCGACCGCGATGTGCTCCTCCGGCGTGTGGATCTCGGCCATGCCGTTCGCGAGGTTGACGCACTGAAGGCCGCGCTCGTTGAAGACGTTCGCGTCGGCCGCTCCGCCGCTCAGCTTCAGCGAGGGCTCGTAGCCGGTCCGCTCGAGCGCCGTCCGAGCAAGGCGGACGACGAAGTCGTCCCGCTTGAAGCGGTAGCCGCTGTAGCTCTTGTGCACCTCGGTCTCGACCTGGCAATCCTCGAGCCCCGCCGCAAACGTCGCCGCCTCGAGCATCTCACGCACGAGGTCGGCCAGCTTCTGCGGGTCGTGCGAGCGGGCCTCGGCCAGGAACGAGCACCACTCCGGGACGATGTTTCCGGCGGTGCCGCCGCTGATGATCCCCACGTTCGCGGTCGAGTCCTCGTCTACGCGCCCGAGCTTGAAGTCGGCGATCGCCTTCGCGGCCGCCGCGATCGCGGAGCGCCCCTCCTCTGGATACATGCCGGAGTGCGCTGCCCGGCCGTGAAAGCGGACCTCCATCGAGTGCGCGAACGGAGCGCCGAGGATGACCTCGCCGATCGGAGCAGCCTGGTCGTAGACGTAGCCGACCCGAGCCATCAGCCGCTCGTGATCGAATGCCGCCGCTCCGTGCAGGCCGGTTTCCTCCTTCGGCGTGAAGAGCAGCTCGATCCCAGCGTGCGGCCTGTTCTCCGACAGGAGGCGCCGAATCGCTTCCAGCATGACCGCGACCGCAGCCTTGTTGTCGGCGCCGAGAATCGTGCCGGCCGCGTTGCGGATAACCCCATCCGCGACAATCGGCTCGATTGCTCCCTCCGGCGGCACCGTGTCCAGATGGGCGCAGAAGAAGAGCGGCGTCCCACCTTCGCCTGTGGGCGCGACCCGCGCGTAGAGGTTGCCCGCATTCGAGCCGATCCGCTCGCCTGCATCGTCCTCGGCGACCTCGAGCCCGAGACCGCCCAGGTATGCCGTGACCCGGTCGGCCACCACGCGCTCGTCACCCGGCGGGCTCGGCAGAGCCGCAAGCTCGGTGAAGAGGGCGACGAGCTCGTCCTGGGGCACTCCGCGATCCTAAGGCGCCGCTTGCGGTGCCGCCTCCAGGACGCCGGGCTCGGCCCCGTGTCCGTCTGAAATGACCGGCCGATCCAAGCCGAGCTCATCACGAAACCGCCGCTAGGTCGCGGCTACGCGGTGGTGGTGGCCGACACAGCCTCGCCGGCGCGCTCTTGGGCGCGCCCCAGCGCCGCGCCCACGAACTCGCGGAAGAGCGGCGCCGGCCGCGTCGGCCGCGATTTGAACTCCGGGTGGAACTGGCTTGCGACGAACCAGGGGTGGTCGGGCAGCTCGATGATCTCGACGAGCCGCCCCTCCTGGAAGGTGCCGGAGACGACGAGACCGGCCTCGACGAGGCGGGGCCGGAAGTGGTTGTTCACCTCGTAACGGTGCCGGTGGCGCTCGGGGACGACCGCCTCGCCGTACGCGTCCCGCGCGCGCGTCCCCTCGACGAGCTCGACCGCCTGCGCACCAAGCCGCATCGTCCCGCCGAGGTCCTCGATCTCCTTCTGCTCCGGTAGCAGGTCGATGACCGGGTACGGCGTCTCGGGATCCATCTCCGTCGAGTTCGCGCCCGCGAGGCCGACAACGTTCCGCGCGAACTCCGAGATCGCCACGTGCATGCCGAGGCAGATGCCGAGGTACGGGATCTCCCGCTCGCGCGCGACCCGGCAGGCGAGGATCTTCCCCTCCCAGCCTCGTGAGCCGAAGCCGCCCGGTATGAGAACGCCGTCGACCTGCTCGAGCTCCGCCTCCGCCTCCTCGATCGACATTCCCTCGGCGTCGAGCCAGCGCACGCGCACGTTGCACCCGTGGTGGATGCCAGCGTGCTTCAGCGCCTCATGGACGGAGAGGTACGCGTCCTGGAGCTTCACGTACTTGCCGACGAGCGCGATCTGCACCTCGCCTTCGAGGCGGCGTACCCGGTCGGTGAGCTCCGCCCAGACGCCGAGCTCGGGGGGGCCCGTCTCCAAGCCGAGCTTCGAGCAGGCGAGCTCGTCGAGGCCCTCGGCGTGAAGCGCCTCGGGGACGAGATAGACGTCGGGGACGTCGCGGTTGACGATTACGGCCTGCGGCTCGATGTCGGCAAAGAGCGCGATCTTCTCGCGCAGCTCGCGCGAGAGCTCTTCGCCGGAACGGCAGACGACGATGTCCGGGTGCACCCCGATGCGGCGCAGCTCGTTGACCGAGTGCTGGGTCGGCTTCGTCTTCAGCTCGCCGGCGACCTCGACGAACGGGACGTAGGTCACGTGCAGGTAGAGCACGTTCTCGGCGCCGGCCTCGCGCCGGAACTGCCGGATCGCCTCGAGGAACGGGAGCGACTCGATGTCGCCGACGGTGCCGCCGACCTCGCTGATGACGACGTCGGTGTCTGTTGCGTCGGCGACTCGGCGGATGCGCTCCTTGATCTCGTTCGTGATGTGCGGGATCACCTGCACCGTCGAGCCGAGGTACTCGCCCTTGCGCTCCTTGCGCAGCACCGAGTACCAGACCGAGCCCGAGGTGTGGTTCGCGTTCCGCGAGAGGTTCTCGTCGATGAAGCGCTCGTAATGGCCGATGTCGAGGTCGGTCTCGGCTCCGTCCTCCGTGACGAAGACCTCTCCGTGCTGGAACGGGCTCATCGTCCCGGGATCGACGTTGATGTAGGGGTCGAACTTCTGGACCTGAACTTTCAGGCCCCGCGCCTTCAGCAATCGTCCAAGCGAGGCAGCGGTGATTCCTTTGCCGAGGGACGAGACGACCCCGCCGGTGACGAAGACGTATTTCGTCGCCCTCAGAACGCCTCCCGCCCGAGTCGATCGAGGGCGGAGAGCGCAGGCGTGCGCTCGATCAACTCGCCGAGGGAACGTCGTTCACCGAAGAGGGTCAGCCCGGCCAGCGCACCGATCGCCAGCCAGCGACTCTTTCCCGTGAGACGGCTCACGGAACTCAAGCCTAGCATCGCGCCGAGCGCGTTCGACCCTGCGTCTCCAAGCATCACTTTCTCGCGGAGATCGTAGGGAAGTAGCAGGACGGCGGAGCCCACCGGCGCACGCGTCGCCAGAGCGCCGACAAGGTAGGCCTTGAGCGCGCGGCCCGGACGGGTGTCGAGCTGGTTGACGAAGTTGGCTGCGAGCCCGACGAGCAGGGCGCCGGAGACCTTCCGCGTCGCGGCCAGACCGACGAGCGGGATGCCGACGAGCTTGAGTATCCCGGTCGTGCGCCCGGCCCGCAGGTGGGCCTCAAAGCCGCGCTCGGGCCCTGACCAGAGATCGTCCGCGAGGCCGAGGGCGGCGACGAGCACGATCGGAAGATCCCGCCGGAGCCCGAGGCCCCAGCCGACGAGTGGCAGGCGCAGCCCGCGATGGTTGACGCCGAGCGGCCCGCAGGCCAACGCCGCGTCCAGGAGCTGGCGAGCGCGGTGCGCGAAGCCCTGGAGGTCGCGGTGAGTCGCTTCGTGCGCGAGCGGGAGCTCGAGCTCGACAAGGCGGAGACCGGTCCGAGCCGCATCGATTGTCATTCGCACCTCGCAGCCGAAGCCGGGCGCAAGCGGAAAGCAGCGCTCGCGCGCGGCCGGCGAGAGCGACCTTTGACCCGAGAGCGGCTCTCGCGCCTCGAATCCGGAGACCGCGCGAACGAGCATCCGCGCGGCTTCCTTCGCGATGCCGAATCCACCCCCACGGCGCTCGGCGAAGACCGCGATCGCGACGTCGGCGTCTACTGATGCCAGCGGGCGAAGATCACCGACGAGGTCGGCGTCGGCGAGCACGAGTGCTCCGGCCGGCGCTTTCTGCTCGGCGAGCGAGAGCGCCTGCCCCTTTCCCCGCCGTGGAAGGCGCACGACCTGCGCCCCGGCGCGCTCCGCCTCGGAAGCGGTCGCATCGCGCGAGCCGTCGTCGGCGACGACCACGACCGCCGACGGGAACTGGGCCTCGAGCGCGGCCACGGTCGCGGCGATCGTTCGCTCCTCGTCCCGGGCGGCAACGAGGATCGCGACCGGCTCAGCCACCCTGCGGGAATGTCAGTGGCTCGATCGGCGGGACGATGCCGTCCCCGGCGGATTTGTTGAGACCGTAGTTTCCGACCGGGCTGCCGGCAAGGAGCAGCGCGAGTGCAAGGCGGCCGGCCGGCGTCTCGACGTCGTCGACGGTCGAGAGCCCGGCGTGACTCCAGGTCCCGACGGCGGACTCGCTGACGCCGGAGTCTTCGACGCCTACGGTTGGGACGTCGATGTCGGCGAGCGCCGAGTAGAGGCCGGACAGGAAGAGAGCCGTCTGCCCGGACTGGGCCTTGACCGTACGGGCGACGACCACGCCGTCCACCGAGCGGCGAAAGCTCCCCGCCTTCTCCTCCACGAGCAGCGGCGTGAGCGCATCCCATGCCGGCGTCTCCCCGCCGTCGATCAGCTCCTGGGCGAGCTCCCGCCCGAGGTCGTCGAGCCCCGCCCTGCGGTACCGAGCAAGGTCCCCGTCGAGCTCGCCTTCGATTTTCGCTGGGTCGATGGGCACTTTGAGCGCGCGCATCCGGATCGGCGCCGTCGAGCCGGAATCCATGAGGGTCCGCTCGATATCCCGCCTGACACCGGCGTCAACCGCACCCACGAAGAGAACCGCGAACCGCTTTCCGCGCAGGCGCTCCGCGATCAGCGACGGGTACGCGTTCTTCACGAACGCGCGGATTGCCTTCTGCTCCCTCGTGAAGTTGGCCCGGCTCTCACCCGACGCCTCCAGCCTGGCCTGAAGGCCATCGACCCTCGCCTTGAGCGCGGTCTTCTCCGCGTCGTCGACCTTCCCGCTCATGCCCACGCCGACGAGGATTCCGATCAGGAGAGCGACGAACACCGCCGCGAGCGAAGCCATGTGGTAGCGGAGATCGAACATCTACAACGTCGAAGCAGTCTGGCAAAGGGCGTGCAGGCGGGCGAGCGCCTGCCGTGGCGTGGGGCGCAGGCCTTCGACGACGAGCCGCCACCAGGAGGCCTCGAGCGAGAGCGTCGCGCGAGTGTGGCCGCCTGCGGCGGGCTCGAGCAGGATCTCCGCGCCGAATGTCTGCTGGAGGTCGCGCCAACCGAGGCGCAGGCCCGGCTCGACGGCGGTGACGACGATCAACCCTTCAGCACCCGGCCGGCGCAGCAGCCCGCCCGAGCCCCCGCGGACGACCTCCCAGCGAGCCCCCTCGGCAAGACCACGGCGATCAGGCCGGATGCTCGTATACCCGGGCCACCAGTCGGAGAGGTGGCGAGGCTCGGCGAGAAGCGACCAGACGTCGCTGCGAGCCGCGAGGAGCTCTCGCTGCGCTTCGATCCGCACCGCCAGTGATTGTCACGCTTTCCGACAGACCGGTGACCGACCACGACCACTCGTTGGCGTCCATCTCGATATTTCGCCGGGGAAACCTCCCGGTTTCCCCAGACCCCTTCCACTGGTCCCCTTCGCGGACAGGCGCTACGCGCCGGGGAGGGGGCCGCGGGAACCGGCTCAGAAAAGCCTCGACGTCTCTCAGCGCAGGCCGAGGAGCTCGAGCAAGCGCGAGGCGAGCAGGTCGATCAGCTCGCGCAGGTCGGGCGAGACGAGCACCGCGACGGCGATCGCTCCAAGACCCGCCGCGATGAAGGCGAGCAAGGGCCAGACCCCAACCTGGCGGCTGACGAGACGGGAGACGCCCCGCGCGTCGATGAGCAGCTCGCCCACCTTCAGGCGCGTCAGAAACGTGGATGACATCCCGGCTCGATTCCGCTCCAGAAACTCGATCACGTTGAAGTGCGTTCCGACGGCGACGATCAGCTGCGCGCCCTTCTCGAACGCGAGGAGAAGGGCAACGTCCTCGCTGACGCCCATCGCCGGCACGATCTCGTAATGCAGGCCGAGCCGCTCCGCACGCGCAACCCCCGGCGCCTCGCCGCCCTCGTAGGCGTGAATGAGCAGCTCTGCGCCGGAGCGGAGGCCCTGATCTGAAACGGAGTCCATGTCGCCGACGATGACGTGCGGCTTGTAGCCGGCCTCGAGCAGCGCGTCCGCTCCGCCGTCGACGCCGACCAGGACCGGCTTGAAATCCCTGATGTACGGACGGACGATCCGCAGATCGCGCTTGTGCCCGGGGCCACGGGCGACCACGAGCGCGTGCCGGTCGCGGAAACGGGTCCGCAGCGCCGGGAAATCGATGCCCTCGGCGAGGAAGCGGCCCTCCTCCCGGAGGTAACGCATGGTGTTATCGGCGAACGACTCCAGCGCCTCGGTCACCCGGCTCCGCTGCTCCGCCAGCGCCGCCGCGAGCTCGTCCGCGCCCAGCGCGCGACCGGAGGCGAGGCAGGTCCCGTTGCGAAAGACGCTCGCTCCCCGCACTGTCAGGAGCTCGCCTTCGTCGACCTCGTCGAAGAGCGGCGCCTCGGGCGCGTCGATCAGCCGCACCCCACCGCGAACGAGCAGCAGCGGCCCCGGGTTCGGAAAGCGTCCGCTCTGTGACGGCGACACGTTGACGACGACGCGCACACCTGACTCGAGCAGCTCCTCGGCCGAGACTCGATCGAGGTCGGTGTGGTCGATGATCGCGACGTCGTCCGCCGTCAGCCGGCGGACGAGGTTCTTCGTCCGTCGGTCGAGACGGGCCGGACCGGTGTGCTCGACAAAGGATCGAAAGGTGCTCATCGCACTGTTTGCAGGAACTCCTGGCCACCGAGCATACGGCGGATCTCCTCCTGTCGCTGCTCCTCGTCGAGTTGCTCGATGCGCGTGTGCGTCGGGTCGCCCGGGATCTTCTCGACGCTGAAGTGCTTGTCCGCGAGGCTCGCGATCTGCGGCAAGTGCGTGATCGTGATCACCTGCGCGCGCTCTCCGAGACGCCGGAGAGTCTCGCCGACGGCATGTGCGGTCTGGCCGCCGATCCCGGCGTCGATCTCGTCGAAGACCATGGTCTCGCCGCCGGCGACCGCCGCGATTGCGAGCGCGATCCGCGAGAGCTCGCCGCCGGAGGCCGTCTCCGCAACCGGCGCAAAGGGCAGGCCGGCATTCGGCCGGATCAGGAACTTCGCCTTGTCGGCACCGCTCGGGCCGGGCTCACGTTCGTCAAGCTCGGCGCGGAATTCTCCGTCGCCGAGGCCGATCCCGTGAAGCTCCGCTTCGACCGCCTTCGCAAAAGGCCCGAGCGCTTTGCGACGGCTCGCCCGCAGGCGGTCTGAGAGGTCGCGCACCTCCTCCTCTGCCGCCGCCAGGGCGTCCGAGGCGGCCGAGAGTGGATCCGCGCCTTCGTCGAGAGCCGCCAGCTCGGCGCGCGCCTCCACGGCGCGGGCGAGCAGCTCACCGTACGACTCGCAGCGGAAGCGCCGCTTCGCGTCGGCGATCCGCTCGAGCCCGGCCTCGACCTGCTCGAGCCGGTCCGGCTCTGCCTCGAGCGTGTCGAGGAACCTCCGCAGCTCCGAAGCCGCCTCGCCGAGGCGAAGCTCGGAGTCGCGGAGCTCGCCGGCGGCTCGGGCAAGCTCCGGAGCAATCTCGGTCACGGTCGCGAGGCTCCGTTCTGCCCGGCCGGCTAGGCCGGCTGCGCCCTCGCCCTCCTCCGGGGCAAGCGCGTCGACTGCCGCGTTCGCAGCCTCCGCGAGCTCGCCGACGTGCCGCAGACGCTCTCGCTCCGCGCGGAGCGAATCCTCGCCGTCGGCCGCGAGCCCCTCCGTGTCCTCGACGAGCGCGCGCAACTCCGCGAGCCGCGACTTCTCGGCATCTACACCCTGGCTCAGTTCCTCATGCCGCTGCCGAGCCGCCATGAGCCCTCGCCACGCGACTCGGAGATCGGCTCGAAGCCGGAGCTGCTCCTCCCCGCAGAAGGCATCGAGGACACCGAGCTGGTACGAGGGCCGGGCGAGCCGCCGCTGCTCGAACTGGCCGGACATCGCGATCAGACGCTCCCCCGCGGCAGCGAGGTCCTCGCGTGCGGCGCTCCTGCCCCACGCGTACGCGCGCGTGCGCCCGTCGGCGAACACGCGCCGCGCAAGCACGAGGCCGTCCTCGTCCTCCGGCTGCAGCTCCGCAAGTGCGTCGAGGCCCTCCTCCTCGAGCAGCCCGGGCGGCAGCTCGAACTCAGCCTCGACATAGGCCTCTTCGGCGCCGGGGCCGACGAAACCGGCATCGCCTTTCGCACCGAGCAGGAGCCCGATCGCCTGCGCGAGGATCGTCTTGCCCGCTCCGGTCTCCCCCGTGATCGCGTTCAGGCCCACCCCGGGCTCGAGGTCGGCTTCCCGAATCAGGACGAGGTTCTCGATGCGGAGCCTACGGAGCAAACGTCTCCCTGTACTTGCGGAAGAACGTGACCTCGGGCAGGTGGGCGAGCAGGCTCGGCTGCTCGCCGAGGCGCACCACGACCGTGCGACCGCCGTCGAGCTCGCCAACCGGGCGGCCGTCGACGAGCACGGCGGCCGCCAGGTCGGCCGTGCGGTTCTCGATCTCGACCACCCGTCCGCGGGGCACGACGAGCGGCCGCGCGTGAAGCGAATGCGGCGCTATGAACGTGACGGCCTGAGCGTCGAGACCCCAGACGAGCACGGGTCCGCCGTTCGAGAGGTTGTAGCCCGTCGACCCCGACGGCGTCGAGCAAAGAATCCCATCGCAAGCGAGCACGCCGAGGTCCTCACCGCCAACCGCCCATCCCAGCTCGATCATGCGGCCGATGATCGAGCTGGCGACGACGACGTCATTGACTGCGACGTGCCGGTCCCCATTGACTTCGGCGTCGAGCGTCGGCAGGTCGGCAACCGCGTAGTCGCCTGTGAACGCGCGCCTGAGCCCTTCCTCCAGCTGCTCCCGGGGGATCGAGGTCAGAAAGCCGACGTCGCCGAAGTTTGCGCCGATGACGGGCGTCCCGGTCCCGAGCGTGCGCTGGAGCGCGCGGAGCATCGTCCCGTCGCCGCCGAGCACCACGACGAGGTCGACCTGTGCGAGATCAGACGCGTCGGAGTCGCGATCGTGCTTCTCGGCCTCGTCCTGCGAGTAGAGAAGCTCGACCCCGGCCTCTTGGGCGACGCGCTCGAGGCTAACCAGCGCCTCGCCGATCGCCTCCGGCCTGCCGTGCGTGACAACCGCGACCGTACGCACGCGTTCAGGCGGTGGCGTCATCGATCCAGGCTTCGAGCTCATCGGGCAGCGAGGGGTCTTCGCGGTGGACGACGTGGAGGAAGAACTCCCGGTTTCCCTTGGGGCCGGGCAGCCCCGAGTCTACGACCCCGACCGACTCGGCAGGCCACGCGAGAGCTGCCTCGGCGATCTCCCGCAGGACGCGGCGGTGGATCTTGCGGTCACGAACGACTCCCCCCCTGCCCACCTCTTCGCGCCCCGCCTCGAACTGGGGCTTGACGAGGACGAGCGCCTCCCAGCCCGGCCGCGCGAGCGCGAGCGCGGGCGGTAGGGCGAGCCGGACGCTGATGAAGGACACGTCGCAGGTGACGAGCTCGGGCGCGAAGGGCAGCTCGGTGAGCTCGCGCGCGTTCGTGCGCTCGAGCACCGTCACGCGAGAGTCGCTGCGCAGCCGCTCGTGCAGCTGGCCGCGCCCGACGTCGAGCGCGATCACCCGCGCCGCCCCGCGCTGGAGGAGCACGTCCGTGAAGCCTCCGGTCGACGCGCCGACGTCGAGGCAGTCGCGGCCGGCGGCCTCGACGCCGAGCTGGTCGAGGGCATGCTCGAGCTTGTCGCCTCCGCGTGAGACGTAGCGGGGAGGGCGCTCGACGACGAGCTCCACTCCCTCGTCGATCTGCTCGCCGGCCTTCGCGTGACCGGGCACGAGCCCGGCCATGACGAGCGCCTGCGCCTGCGCGCGGCTCTCGGCGAGACCCCGCTCGACGAGCAGCACGTCTAGGCGCTTGCGCACGTAGCAAGGCTAGCTGGCCGCGGCCCGCCTTTTTAGGCCCGAAACCAGCTCGTCCAGAAGCACCGTGTCTGCCGGGATCTCGCCCAGACAGGCCCGGGCACGCCCCTCGATCTCGTCTGCAAGCTCGTGCACGCCCTCGGTGCCGAGCTGCGCCGCAAGGCCGTCTTCGTCCAGCACATCGTCGACGACCTGATAGAGGAGCCCGAACTCGGCGGCGAAGCTCCGCCACGGGGCCCGGCCGGCCTCCGGCACCTCGCCGACCGCGAGCGCACAGCCGATCGCGGCCTCGAAGAGTCGTCCCGTCTTCAGCGCGTGCAGGCGCGCGAGGTCGCCACCTCCGCGGACATCGTCGTGCTGGCCTCCGATCATGCCGAGCGTCGCGCGCGAGAGCTCCCGCGCGACGGCGGGGGTCGGATAGGAGAGCGCAAGCTCGAAGGCCTGCGCAAGGAGCGCGTCGCCGTTCAGGATCGCAGTCGCCTCGTCGAACTGGACATGCGAGGTCGCGCGTCCCCGGCGGATCGCGTCGTCGTCGAGGGCGGGCAGGTCGTCGTGGACCATGCCGAAGGTGTGCACGAGCTCGATGGCTGCGGCGGCCGGCAACAACGTCTCCGGCCGGGAGCCCGTCGCCTCGCCGCAGGCCAGGCAGAGAAGCGGACGGATGCGCTTCCCGCCACCCTCCAAGCTGTAGCGCATCGCTTCGGTCAGGCCGCCTCCGAGCTCGGACGCGAACGGGAGTGCGGCGAGATACGCCTCGATCAGCTCGCGATGCTCTTCGAGTCGGGTCACGCTACGCGCCGGCCTCGCGCCGAGCGAGTTCGAGCTCGGCCTCGACCTGCCGCGCGAGCTCGGCGAGTTCGCCGAGGATGTCGATCGCCGCTTCGGGATCCTCGATCGACTCGAGTCGTCCGCGAGCCTGCTCGAGCCGGTCGAGGAGCTCCTCTGCCCGCCCGAGCGCGTCCTCGGCTCCGCTCACAGCGGTACCTCCTGTCGGAAAGCGTGTCGACCGGTCATTTCAGACGGATGCCGCGCGCTCCTTGGCGATCCGGCCGAGGATGCCGTTCACGAGGCGGCCCGCATCGTCGGATGCATACCGTTTCGCCAGCGAGACCGCTTCGTCGATTGCCACCTCGACCGGAACTTCGCCGCCTTCGAGCTCGTGGATTCCGATCCGCAGCACGTTGCGCTCCAGCGCCCCGAGGCGATCCGCGGTCCATTCGTCAGACGCCGCGGTGATCTGCCCGTCGAGCTCGACCGCCCGGCCGATCACAGCTTCCGCGAGCTCGCGCGCGAAGGGATCGATCTCGCCTTCGTACAGAGACGCGAGCGGCTGGCCCGTCACGTCCCACTGATAGAGGAGGAAGAGCGCCGTGCGGCGGGCTGCGTGGCGCCCGGCCATCAGCCCGTGAGCGCGGGCAAGCGTGTGCCCGCCTCCGTGAGGAATCCTGTCGAATAGCGGCCCGTCGCGAACTCCTCGCTGCGCAGGATGTCGATCGCCGCGGCCCTCGTCGTCGGCAC